>ERZ724525.207-NODE-207-length-31401-cov-6.162860_pt1 | contig 31401 bp, 31 predicted proteins | sample MGYA00376058_ERZ724525 | MGnify/ENA primary metagenome ERZ724525 (study PRJEB28724, sample SAMN07190888) | wastewater metagenome | isolation source: influent of sewage treatment plant in Hong Hong | place: USA: Christiansburg, Virginia | collected 2016-03-01 ... | reverse complement strand
ATCAATTGGTTAGGCGTTGTGTCAATTGACACGGAATCTTATCCTGTGCGACACCAAACTCAAGGCGGTGATGGGCAAACCTGAGGTGACCATGTTCGAATTGACAGGCTTGGCCAACAAGCATTTGAGCTAATTGACCTATTTGGCCCAAGCAAATGGACTTTTCTTACGACCGACGCTTGCTCGAAGATTGGCTTGGGCGCGCGGTTGTTGAAAGCGGCCAAGCCTACGTTCCACGGGTCTCACAACTGAGGTGGGACGGGGACACCTTGCTTGCTCGGGTGCAAGGGTCGAAGCCCAGGCCCTATGAGGTCTCTATCGATTGTCTGGTAGACGAAGATGGCCCTTGGGCAGCAGGTGAGTGCAGCTGCGCAGTGGGTTTCGACTGCAAGCACGTGGCCGCCGTGTTGCTTGCCAATTTGAAAATAGGTATCCCCACCTGGCAGTTAAAGAGCCCGTTGGAGTGGTCCCAAGGCCCCTTGATCGGACGCAGCGAATTCGGACGCAGCGAACCCCGTCGAGACATCGAGCCAGATGGCGTTAGCCGGGAACTCATTGATTGGCTGCAAATCTTCAAATTCAGCCTCTCACAGAACGTTCCCGGTAAAAAGAAACCCGCCGCCCAAAAGCTCACCCATGCCCTGGCCTACGTCCTGTCCGTTGGTTACCGTGGCATGCCAAGTGTTTCAATTTACAAAGCTCGGCTCAATTCAACCGGTGCCATCACCCGGATCGACGACCACTGGGACAACATCGAAGCAGCACTCACTAAACCTCCAAAGTTCGTGAGTGAAGCAGATCTGCCGATATTGCGAGGTATTTGGCTGGCCAGAGCTAAGAGCTTTGGAATTGGATACCCCCTTGCAGGTGCCAACGGTGCCGCCACGCTGGAGTTGATGATTAACACCGGCCGGACATTCGCGGGCGGTGAGAACGGCCCGGACAGCTATGGCGCTCGTGCGTTTAACTACCGAGCGTTCTTCAATCAAGAACCCCTGCGCCCTGCTGCCCCGCGCCAAGCGCAGATCATTTGGCAGGAGATGGAGGGTCAGCGGACCCGACCAGTGCTGCAAACCACACCCCCTGCCAGCGCCTTACTGATGACCGATCCTGTGATGTACATGGATACGGTGACGGGCGAGGCAGGCACGGTGCAGATGCCTTGGCCGCTGGATCAGGTCAACCACCTGCTCACCATGCCACCCATTTCAGCAACAGAAGCCGCAGTCGTCGCTTCTGTGATGCTAGAAGTTGCACCCAGTTTGCCTTTGCCCCCAGCGGGTAATCTAAAAAACCTGACCGTGGTGGACGTGGAGCCTGTCTCAGTTCTGAAGCTCGATACCGTGCAAGTCCAACCAGACATTTGGAGCTACGGCGCTCCTGTGCCGTTTCACTTCGGCAGATTGAGCTTCGATTACGGCGGAAATATCGTGGACGCCGCCAGTCCGGTTTCTCTGGTGCGCCAGCCTGACGGCAGCGTGGTCCAGATCAAAAGAAGGTTGGCGAGCGAACAAGCCCGGCTGGCTGAACTCAAGCAGTTTGGATTCAAGGAGGTGCCGAGCGCGGTTAGCCTGCGCGCGAACAACTTTCCTACCGATGCGCTTGCCCCCAAGTCCACCGACGACTGGGCGGGGTTTGTGCGCAACGTCGCGTCCGAACTCCGCCAAGAAGGTTGGCGCATCGAGATGACCGACCGTTTCGAGTTCAATGTGGCCGAGGTCTCAGAGATCGACGGCAACTTGCGCCAAGGCGCAGACGGTTGGTTCGATGTTGAAATGGGCATCAAGGTCAACGGCAGGCCCATTCGCCTGGAGCCGCTGCTGGCGGCCTTGTTCAAACGAGACTCGCGCTGGTTGTCCGGCAGCCTGGAGGCGATTGAAGACACCGAGGTGATTGAGCTGCGAACGGATCGTAACGAACGGGTGCAACTGCTCTCCACGCGTCTGAAGCCCGTGGTCAGGGTGCTGATCGACCTTTTCGATTCCTTGGGCACCTCCGAGGTGCGGGTATCCAAGTGGGACATTGGCCGTCTCGCCGACCTGGGCAACATCGGACGCTGGGAGTTTCCGGGAGAGGGTTCGATCAAAGAACTGGCACAGCGCTTACTTGCCGCTCCTGGCATGGTCAGAGCAGCCCCACCCCTGGGACTGAAGGCAGAGTTGCGCGGCTACCAGCATGACGGCTTGGCCTGGATGCAGTATCTGCGCGAACACGATCTTTCCGGCATCTTGGCTGATGAAATGGGACTGGGCAAGACCGTTCAGACACTGGCTCATATCCTGTCGGAGAAAGAGGCAGGCAGGCTGGACCGCCCTGCCCTTGTCATCGTGCCCACCACCCTGATGCACAACTGGCGCCAAGAGGCCAAGAAGTTCACCCCTGGCATTCGCCTTCTCAGCCTTCACGGCTCGCAGCGCCATGAGAGCTTTGATGCGATCAGCAAACATGACCTGGTCTTGACGACCTACGCCCTGCTTTGGCGTGATCACAAGATGTTGGCCAAGCATAAGTTCCACCTGCTTGTGCTCGACGAGGCTCAGAATGTGAAGAACACGGCCACTAAGGCAGCGACTGTGATTCGAGAGTTGGAATCTCGGCACCGCCTGTGTCTGACGGGCACGCCACTGGAGAACCACCTGGGTGAGTTGTGGAGCCAGTTTGATTTTCTGTTGCCAGGCTTCCTCGGAACCTTGAAGGACTTCACCAAGCGCTGGCGCACCCCCATCGAAAAGGGAGGCGACGCCGTTCGATCAGATCTGCTCGCCAAGCGCATTCGGCCCTTTATGCTGCGCCGGCGCAAGTTGGATGTGGCGGCAGAACTCCCACCCAAGACCATTGTGGTCAAGACAGTCGAGCTCGAAGGCGCACAGCGGGACCTGTACGAAGCGGTACGCGCGGCCATGCAAGAAAAGGTACGCACTGCCATCGCTGAGAAAGGCTTGGCCAGAAGCCACATGGTGGTGCTGGATGCGCTTTTGAAGCTGCGCCAGATTTGCTGTGACCCCCGTTTACTGAAGCTAGCGCAGGCGCAGTCCGTCAAAGAGTCCGCGAAGCTTGAGTTGCTGCTCGACATGCTGGGGGAGCTTGTGGAGGAAGGACACCGAATTTTGGTGTTTTCTCAGTTCACGTCCATGTTGGAGCTAATTGGCAGCGCGCTGACGGCTGCCAATTTGCCTTTCGTGCTATTGACCGGTGAGACCACGGACCGGGAGACACCGATTCGAAGGTTTAGCGATGGCGAAGTACCCATCTTCTTGATCAGTCTCAAGGCGGGTGGAGTGGGCCTTAACCTCACGGCGGCCGACACGGTGATTCACTACGACCCGTGGTGGAATCCGGCAGCTGAGAACCAAGCGTCTGACCGCGCACACCGCATGGGCCAGGACAAGCCTGTGTTCGTCTACAAACTCATTGCGGCGGGAAGCATTGAGGAGAAGATCCTGGATATGCAGGCCAAGAAGGCGGCTCTTGCCGACGCGGTGATGTCAGAGGACGGTGAAGGGGGACCAAAGTTTTCTGCAGACGATCTTGCCGCGCTTTTGGATGATCCGCCAGTTCAGTAGGCAAAGTGTTGGTGCCGACCGCAGCCAGTCCACCCCGCCGACTTTTCGGATGACCAGGGCTTAGTCCGTTGAGTTGCAGGCCCAGTGCGGCAATCCTTGGCCCAATGGGTGGTCAATACTTTCTCGGTACATGCACCCCCAGGTAGTCAATCCGCGTTCGGCATCAACAGCGAAATGTATAAAAGTTCCATTTAAAGCCAAAAAACCCATTAGGTAATGATTTTGGCTTCTTTAGCACCTTTCGTTGACAATGCAATTTTCAATATTTACAATGGATTAGATTAAAGCTTTAATCATCATCTATATCTCTAATAGATTTATTTGAAACTCTTATGTATGACAACAAACACCATTGAAGAGTTCGAATCCGAGGTTGGAGAGCAGATCAAGTCGTTGCGCCTGAAACAGAACATCGACCGGGCTACCTTAGCCCTACGAGCGGGCTGTAGTGTTAGCGCGTTGAAGAATCTGGAGTCCGCAAATGGCTCTACCCTGCGCACGCTCATTGCAATAGTCCGGGCACTTGGCCGCGAGGACTGGCTGCGCAACGTGGCCCCCATGGCCACAATCAGTCCTTTGAACATGCCCAAGACCGGACAGCTGCGCAGGCGTGCGCGCAAGCGTGCAATTCCTGTCACCCAAAATACTCACCCGTGACTGCTCGACCAACTAAACCCAAAACGGCATCCTACAAGCGGGTAGATGTCGTCAATGTGTACTTGTGGGGCAAGCATGTTGGTGCGGTGGCGCGTGATCCAACCTGGGGTTTCTACGTCTTTGAATATTCACCAGCGTTCGTGTCCCTGGGAGTGGAGCCTGCGCCCCTGCAGATGCCTGCGCGCCAGGGTGGGACCTTCATGTTCACTGACCTACCTGAAATCACCTTTAAGCGACTGCCAGCGATGCTGGCCGATACTCTGCCGGATGATTTCGGCAATGCCTTGATCGACCGCTACATGGCAGACAAAGGCTTGGACAAGTCCCAGATCACTGCGCTGGACCGATTGGCTTATATGGGCAACCGCGCGATGGGGGCGCTGGAGTACAAACCCACGCGCTCGCCCCCACGCCACAAGCCCTCAGCCATCGTGCTCAGTGAACTGGTGGTGGAGGCACGTCGGGCCGTCGAGGGGACGCTGGAAGACGACACACATGCCAACGCGGCGATGCGCAGCATTCTGGAGGTGGGAACTTCGGCCGGGGGGGCTCGCGCCAAGGCGGTGATCGCATGGAACGCGGCCACTCAAGAGATTCGAGCAGGCCAGCTCGACGCTCCCGACGGATTCGAGCATTGGCTGCTGAAATTCGATGGCATGGGCAGCGACAATGAGCTCGGCAGCGGGACGGACTATGGCCGTATCGAGTACGCCTACTACCTGATGGCCAAAGACGCAGGGATAGAAATGTCTGCATGCCGCATATTGGAGGAAAACGGCCGTGCTCACTTCATGACAAAGCGCTTTGACCGTGCTGGGAACAATACCCGCCACCACATGCAAACCTTGTGCGCGATGAACCATCTCGACTACAAGAAGAAGGGTACGAACAGCTATGAACAGATGTTTGTCACCATAGACAAGTTGTCGTTACCCTACGAGCAGAAGGAAGAGGCGTATCGCCGGATGGTGTTCAATGTGGTGGGGAAGAATTGCGACGACCACACCAAAAACATCTCTTTTCGTCTTCGGCAAGGTCAACCATGGGAGTTGTCCCCAGCCTATGACATTTCATTTGCACACAACCCCAAGGGGGAGTGGACTCACCAGCATCTAATGTCCATCAATGGGCGCTTTAAAGACTTTTCGCGCGCGGATCTGCTGGAATTGGCCAATCGTTTTGGCATTGGGAGTGCTGCTGCGGTCATCGACCAGGTGGTCAGCACGATTGCACTTTGGTCAACATTTGCTGCGCAGGCTGGGGTGCCCAAGGGTGTGGCAGAAAACATTGCAGGCTTTCACCTGTTGGGATTGCGAAAGGCCTGAATTAGGAGAGTGGAACAAACCGGGGGCTATCAACCTTCAGGCCGCTTTCAGCTCCGCAGGCTGATCAACGTTCATGCCTGGAAACCATCGACAAAACGTGTTCCTCAAGTCTTCGTTCAAGACCTGCACCCGTGTCTGCAGCAACAGGTGCGCGCCGCGCTGCGTCCATCGCATTTGCTGCTTTTTGACAAAGCGCTTGCTGATGACCTGGTTCACCGTTGATTCCACGAACGCCGTGGAAATCATCTCATCATGTCGGTACCGATCACCATAATTTGGAATGAACGCTTCGTTGGCCAGGATATAGCCGCGCAGTTCCTTCACTGCCTTTTGCAATTTCTTTTTGTTCTGCGGATTTGCCTCCAAAGTCTCCAGGTCGTCGTCCAGATCGTCCATTCGTTGCAAGGCGTGTGCTACGTTGCCATGCCACAGGTTCCATTTGACGCTCTCCAGATTTTTGTCCAAGTTGGCCAATACGCCAGGTGTTAGCGGATACCTGTCGTCGGGCTTGAGTTCAGTATGCATGCCTTTGACCAACTGTGCCATGACCGTCAAGCGCATCGTGATGTGAAACCAATCGAGCAAATGCTCGGACTCCGGGCTGAGATAGGCCTGCATATCACGCACTGTATCGCCGCCATCAGACAAGAAAACGACTTGCTGATTCATCTGCAGGCCCTGTGACTTCAGGACCTCATGCAACCGGCGTTTGGGTTTGGTGTCGTATTTGTTGACGAAGGCAAAGACCTTGGCGCCACCGCCCTCGGTCTTTATGCTCTTGCCGGTGATGACCTCGAACCACCCCTCGGTTCTGGATTTCTGATCCGAGGCGTGAACGTAGCCACCGTCCAGACCGACGAAGAATGGTGGCCCTGGCGGCGGCAGCTTTTCCCAGTCATAGGGGCAACCTTCAATGAACTGCACCTGCTCCTCGCCCAGTTCTCCTTCGAAACGTTGGGCCACTGCGTGTACTTGACGCCGCATCGACGTGTGGTTGATTTCATTTGCCAGCGGCAGGACTTCAGACAAGAGGTCAACACTGAGCCCGTAGGACATGAGTGACGCAAATTTGGTCTGCAGGTAGCTCAGCTCCGGCGCGCAGTGTGACGTGAGCAATTTGCTCAATGGACTCGAACTACGCCGACCGTGGCTCTGGCAAGGGCAGTCATACAGTCTGGGACTGTGGAGGTTAAGCTTGCCAAACAAAGTACGGTAGACAACGGTGTGCTGTCCCTTCTTTGTGCGCGCCGCACCGCAAAGCGTGCAAATTTTGAACTGACCGAGGTACTGGTCCACCTGTTCGGCGACCATTGATTGCTGCATGCCATGCAACAGGCTCTTGGCTTCGGCCAGGGAGAGGCCCAATTCCGATGCTCGCAAGGGGCCACGCTGCAATTGCCCGACTTCCTCAATGACCTCAGGTTTACCGTCTTCGGCTTCAAAGACCAGTTGTATGCGTACCTTCATCACCGTCTCCTTGCTCCATCCGCCACGCCGGATCGTTTGCTGAAAACTGCTTGAGTCGGTGATTGACCGCACGCTGGTCAAATTTGTCTAATTCCAGCCATTCCTGGAGTTCACCAATGTCTTCGATTCGCGCCCGGATGGTCGCCATGTCATCGTTGCGCAGTGATTCCTGAATATCTTCCAATAGCTCGAATTCCAGCATAGGGATCTCATCGCGACGCGCCATGAATGCAAGGGGACCGCCACAGTCCTCGGGTGGTGCCCGGCGCTGGCCATCAATGCAGCGGGGGTAGGACTTGCCTTTGTCTAACGGCAATCGAGCTTCCAGGCGGACCGTGTGTTCCCAACAGTCGCCGAAGTCATATTCATAGCTGAAGCGTTCGTTCTTGCGGAATTTGAAATCGCTAAGCTTGACCAAATTTGGGTTCTTGGAAAAACTGATGCCACCGTCGTGGTGCACACCATAGTCTTGGCCATGAATGTGGAACATGTTCAAATGCTCATCGCTCCAGCCGAAGGCAATTTGCAGGATGTAGTGCAAATCCGAGACTGAGCAGTCACTGCGCACCAGTAGGCGGCGCCAAATCATCGGGCTGATTTGACGAATCCACACATGGAACTGGTAGATTTCAACCTCGACAGTCTTGGTCATCGCCATGGTAGGGGCAGTTTAGCAAAATGGCAGCAAATCCAGGCTAGATTGCCCAGCCCCCGGTTTGTTCCACTCTCCTATTGCGACAAAACCGTTTCCCGTCCCGAGCCTGGCTATCTCAATAAATACGGCGGATTAAGCCAGTGGTGTTGCGCTTAACTGGGCGCGCCCTGAGAACTCACCATACTGAGCGACAAGGTTTTCGATGCCGATGACGGCATCACGTAAATCTCTAGCACCAGACAAATCAATACTTTCCGTGCTCAACCTGACCTCCCGCACCCAACACAATTGAAGCTGTTCACGAAGCGCACCTAAGCGCGGATAAACCCTACGGACATACTCGACCTTCCGCCCGCAATGATTCACCAAGGAGAGACAGGCGGCATACAAAGACTCAGTAAGTTTGGGGTCATTGCGGGGCATTAGCCGAATGAAATTGTCGACCGCTATTACGGAAGGCTCGCAGACCAGTATCAGTCCATCTTTGCGTTCAGGGGAGCAGAAAACGCTTTTGCAACTATTGCCCCCGATCAGGTGCTTCCACTGACGCAAAGCTTTAGGTTTGGCCCCAAGGTTGCCGCTGTTGCAAACAGTCTGCTCTGGGGGTTCTTCGGCGAAACCACCGAGCTGATCGGATCTGGTCCGGACACGGCTGTTCTGCGATCCGGTGCTGCGGTCGGTTCCGGCCAACACTCAATCCTGGCCCGGTCAAATTCCGAACTGTTCTCTCGAGCGATCATCCACGCCCAGGCCAACGCCAAACTAGGGTTTGTCGGCGGTGCTGCCTCCTACAACTTTTCGAAGATCGTCGACGCATGGCACCTGTGCGCGAACGAGCATCACCTGATTCGGGATCAGTTCATCCGGGATTTCCCAAGCTTTACGGAGCTAGATGAGTACGCACGAGACGCCGGTGATGTTGAGCTAAACCGGATGGTTGGGCTCGTTCATGCTTACGGCCAGAGCATCCCCAACCTGATCGACCTGATTCATGCTCGCTCACTTGGGCACCTGGCTCAAGCCGATGTGGTGCTCTCAGCGGTGATTGAACCCTCTTCCCAGCGGTACCAGGTAGATTTGCTGACGCCAAGCAGTATCTGTCGCTCGCGCGCCGCTAACCCCCACGCATCGCCAATTTTGCGAAAGATGGAGAGGGCTGCACCCGCCGTTTGCGCGGTGCTCAAATCAACATCGGTTTGTGCAGGTGCTTTTTTCACAATTATCCCATAAGAGACATAATGTGATTATATTTCCCATATGGGACAATTGCAACAGCAACTTTTGATTCCCAGCTAAGATTTAGCGATGTGCAACCGCTACCAACCCGCCTCCCACGAAAAGATCCGCGATGTATTAGGTGTTCGCGTGCCTGACATTACCTACCGGCCAGGCCTGGGCCCATGGGGAACTGGCCCCTTTGTGCGCTCAAACGCTGGTGAAATGGAGTGTGTTATCGGGCTGTGGGCGTTGATACCCCCCTTTGCCAAGGAGCGCATCAACCGCAAGATCATGACCAACAACGCCAGGTCCGAGACCGTGGCCACCAAGCCGGTGTTTAGGCAAGCCTGGGCAAAAGGCCAGCGCTGTCTGGTCCCTGCGATGAGCTACGACGAGCCATGCTGGGAGACTGGATCCAATGTTTGGTGGAGTTTTCGTCGTCGAGACGGGCTGCCGTGGATGCTTGCTGGCTTGTGGAGTGAATGGGTGGACCATGGCACCGGGGAAGTTGTCCCAAGTTACACCATGTTGACGGCCAACTGCGACGGGCACGCCTTGCTTTCTCGGATGCACAAGCCTGATCCAAAACTACCTGACGATGCGCAGGACAAGCGAACGGTCGTACCCATTGAAGCTGAGGACTGGGATAAATGGTTGAACGCGAGTGTAGATGAAGCGCAGCAGCTCATTCAGGTGCCGGCGTTGGAACTATTTGAGGCGTCTGGAGCCAGCTAAAGCCAATGCTTGGTAGCGTTGCGCAGCAGGTTGACGAGCAAACAACAAGCGGATTCTTTGGTTCAAAAGTAAACAAATGCAGCCTTACTATCGACCTCGATATTTTCACATGATATGATTTAGTTAATCATTTGATATGGTAATGACATGGCTTCAAAAAGCATTTCGTCTTCGATATTGAGAAAAAGTATTCCCACCGGCACTCCCGGTATTGGCGCGTTGGCTCTTGGCGGCACAAGCACGCGCAAGCCAAAACCAGTGAAGCACTTTCCTACTGCTCGTGCCAAGCTAAAAGCTGATACCGCCCGCCACCATGCATTCGGCGCCGCTGTGGCAAAGAAGGAAACGCGTCCCAAAAACGTTAAGCCCCTGAGCATGTTGGAGCATCCCGAGCAATTCTGCGATGCCTTGTATCTCATGAATGTTTTGGACCGTTCGGATTTGCTGACACAAATTCCCTCGCAAGCCTTTGACAATCTGTGCGATGTGATGGGTGTAACCAAGGAATATCTTCTTACTGTTCTCAAGCTGAGCGCTGCGACATTGGGCAGAAAGCACAAGAGTGGGGCCCCGCTCGCAACCGATGAAGCGGAGAAGATTCTCGGCATCGTCTGTTTGATTGGTCAAGTCAAAATCATGGTTGAAGAATCTGGCGAAGCAGAAGGGTTCGAAGCGGCGAAGTGGTTCGCCCAGTGGATCAAATCGCCTAACGCGACACTAGGTGGCCGTCGCGCTGATGAACTGTTGTCATTTGGTGATGGGCGTCACCTGCTTTCTGACCTGCTGTGCCAAATGCAGGCCGGCACCTACGCGTGACGATAAGTCTTTGGCGTATTGCGACTGATACGCCCATCTACACGGCTGATGATGCGTCCGGAGCTGGGGCTGTTCACGCACCTGGCCGCTGGCACGTAAAGGGCACGCCGATGCTTTACTGTGCAAGCACACGTGCCCTCGCCTGCTTGGAAACCCTGGTCCACCAACAGGGATGCTCAAGTCTGCCCTTTAATCGCTACCTTGTGGAATTTGTCGTTCCGCAAGATGTTTGGCGCATTGCGGTGCAGTTTGATTTAAAGACTGGCGTTGGCTGGGATGCATTGCCAGCAGGCTTGGTTAGTACAAGTTGGGGGACGCAATGGGCTAACGCTGGATCATCTGTGGCGGCACTGGTGCCCTCCATTGTTATTCCCGAAGAGTGGAATGTTTTGCTGAATCCGAGGCACCCGGACATGGCAAAGATCACAGTGAAGAAGATCCGGCGTTGGGCTTACGATCCCAGATTTTTTGGAGCCACGTTTTAGCGACGGTGTGCAAGGCTCGAGCTCAAGGCCGCCGAGGTCTATGGTTGCAAGGCTTTCCAGTGAGAGAGGGAAATGTTTCCCTGGCCTTGGTCTTGACCTGGTCACCAACTCCGGCCGCCGATCAGGCTTGGCGCCTAAGACCTGACTTATAAGCCTCGCGCCACAATGGCTAGCGAATCACGTACCCTTTTTTTTCAACTGCAGCGACAGTTGCAACACGCAATTGTTGAATTTGTTCGGCAGTCAACTCTTCCACAAACCCAATCGAAAAGTCTTCGAAGGATTTGACCCTCGCTGTCAACGCAGGGTTTTCTCCATCATCAGGACGGTAAATTTCAATGTGAATTGCTGTTCGCTCTCTTTGGACAGCACTCATTTCTTCGAATCGACCTTGTAGGTTACAAATTGGCATGGGATTCATGAATACCATTGCGGTCTTTTCCTGCGTCAATTGAATAATATCAATCCTCCTGCCGGGTGTCGTTGGCCTCCTTGCCACAGTACCAATGTAGGCGTGTGTAACCTCTGGCCGGTTGTGCCCCATATTGGAAGAAGTTCGTCGCTCAACTTTCTCAACGTCCTCTTTTGGCATTTGATCTTTGCCTCCACCAAGCACCGGTGGTACATACCCAAACCTGAGCATAAAGTTCTCGCAAAACTGCCCCCTCAACCCGTGCCCAACACAGTCTGCATCCCGACCGTTGATTCCGAGCCGTCTTCCGATCAGATAGTTGTATCGATTGATGGACTGTTCGAAAGTCCGGCCAGACTGACTGCCTCAGCACTGCTTGAGCAAGCAAACCATCAAGCCCATGGCCATCACTTCGCAAAGTGGGCATCCATCGGCATTTTTGTTTGTTTGGCAACCACAGCAGGTGGATTTGCTCTTGGTCACAGTTTTGCAAAAGCGACCATCATCTCGGCCCTGCCCCCCGTCCAACAGGCAATGTTGAGTCAGGAAGGCTCGGCCGGTGCTGAACTCGCCCAGCTTGGCCAAGCTCGAAACTTGCTCGAGTGCAACCAAGTCGGCTGGAAAATATACAAAGACTTTTGTTATCCCCTACCGCTCGAGGGTAAGGTGGTCGGTTGGCGAATCCAGTAAAAGCGTCCAAAGGAATCACTTCTGCCCAAGCACTTGGCGCGCGTTTTGGGGACCGGCTAAATTTGGCCGGTCGTCCTTTCTCGGATCTAAAAGCGCAGGACTTGCGCCCGCGTTGATGCGTGCTACGTTGAATCCATGTGCAACCTCACAGGAAGAGAAATCACCATGGAAACCCGAGAAAACACTTCCATCGACCAACAAAAGCCACCAAGCACGCGAACGAGCCTCTACAACGCATTTATCCGGGACCAGTTGGCAGGAACAGGCTTCTCGGTCACGCGCAAGCAAATGTTCTCAATCGGCCTTGGCAACGTTTTTCTTGCCCTGCTTCTTCAAATTGCCCAAGTGTCGCCAGCTTGGCTGGGCTACGTCTGGTTCTCCATTGGTGTGGTCCAGGTGTATCTCTCCTGGGAGTGAACTGGTATCGGATGCCTGATATCCCGAACGCAAGCGGAAACCGGGCTAGCCGTTCGCCAACATCTAACCCTTTTTGCATCAAAAGTTCTTTGATTCTTTACACCACATACCTAAGGTAGATCGTTATGAATTTTCAACTCTTGAGCGTGAGTATTCTTTCAACAATGCTTGCCGCATGTGGAGGTGGAGGAAGTACCGTGGCCACAAGCGGAGGCACTGGTACCAGTACCTCAGCCACAAACACCGCTTCCCCAACGACAAATTCCGGCAACCTTGCCACCAGTGCGCCAACCCCAACATATCCGGCCGGAAGTTTCCAACTCGCCATGTTTAACCAACTCAACGATGTTCGGCTGAAGGGTGGATTCGGGATGTTGGCCCAGGACGTGGTGCTGGACAAAGCAGACACCAATCATGCAAATTATCTGGTCACGAACTACTACAATTTCGTCGGCCAATATGGGTTGCAGTGGAATCCCGACATGTCGAAAGTTGACCCAGCTACTGGTTGGTTACAGGCGCATGTGGAAGTTGAAGGCAAACCTGGTTTTACTGGTGTCCTCCCGGTGAATCGTGTTGCCTCCGCTGGTTCTACGTACTCGTATATTGGTGAAGTCATTGCATTTATCAGTCCCCCAGCACCGCCCACTGACTGCGTTGGTGTTTTGCTGAACACCGTTTTTCATCGCAATGCGCTTCTGAACACTCAGCTTTCAACCATTGGAATTGGCTACTCACCAACGCCAGATTCGAAAAGCGGCGCCTGCGTGATCAATCCGTCTATGAAGTCCACTCCCAACATTCGGCCAGAGGGATGGACGGGCATTTATCCTGGTGAGAACCAGACTTCCGTTCCGACTGGCATGGGGGGAGAAGCACCTGATCCGGCTCCCAACATACCAAACTCCCAAAAAGGCTCGCCAGTTTCAATCTACTTGAACAGTGCTCTTGCTTCTGTTAACTCATTTACGCTGACCGCTGCAGGTTCAACCGTGCAGGTGCCAACGGTCCAACTTACTTACGCCGATTTCCCAAAGTATTTGACCAAGAACGAAGCACACATCCTGCCGACACAGCTACTGGCCAGCAAAACGACCTACAAAGTGAATTTCGCCGGGACAATGAGTGACGGAACCATTAGCAACCGATCGTGGTCCTTCACGACGCAATGAGATGCTTTCCAAGTGCCGGGTAGCTTGCCTAACGAGGATTCTTTGATAAGCTTGAATCAAAGGAAACAGGGCGAACCGCTTCAAACTTCGGCTTTGACTTTTCAACGAACACAGACAACAGGAGCTTTTTGTGAAATTTGGACTTTTTAGAGCCATTGCTTTTGCACCCATGATGCTCTGTGGTGCAGGAGCATATGCTGATCGCGTTTGGAATTACACGTCGTACGAGCAAACTGGATTAGCACTTAACGGTGGAAATTTTCGTCTGACTGAGCCGGATGGAGCGGGAAATGCGACTGTCTATATCGTGACCGGTATGCGCATTGCTTACGTATGCCTGCACGGCGGCGTGCCTGCTGTCGTGACTGAAGATGCCGATGCAACAGTTGTTCTAATCCCGCCTGTTGTTCGCGACTGTGAAACCCGACGCTACACGATTAAGAAGGATGGCAGCGGCGGATTTTTAGAAGTGCTTTTGAAACGGGGCTGGGTCCGCAGCCCCTACGACTTCGGACTAACTCCGAAGTCGTAACGTAACCTGGCGATATTTAGAGTGCGCCGCCATCACCAACGCCGTCACCGACGCCAGTGCCGTCGCCAGTGCCAGTGCCAGCGCCAGTACCAGATCCTACCCCTGAATCACTGGTCGTATCCCCACATGAAAAGCTCCACCAAATCAAGCAAGGGTCCACGGGTGGTGGAGGTGGAGGTGGCGCTGGTGTATGAAGGCAGTTCCCCAGCTCCTCACAGGTAGGTGGAGGTGGGCAAGTCCCAAGTTGCTCACAGGTAAGCGCCGGTGGCGGCGGGGGTGCGCAAGTGCCTAGCTGCTCACAAGTAGGAGGCGGAGCGCAAGTCCCAAGTTGTTCGCAGGTGAGCTCTGGCGGTGCGGGGCAAGTCCCTAGCTGCTCGCAAGTAGGCGGAGGTGCGCAGGTCCCAAGTTGCTCACAAGTAGGCTCGAATGGTGGTGGGCAAGTGCCTTGTTCCCAACAAGTTGCTGGTGGCGTCGGCGGTTCACAATACGAACTACTGACGCTAAAGCGCCCGCTTGGCATGCAGCTCAGTTGCGCCCACCCTCCTCCAGGGTTGATCACGTCGCTGATCATCGCAGCTCCGCTAGTCGCCTGGCTTTGCTCGCGCATGACGGTTGGCATCAGGCCAATGAAGTGTCCAATGCCCGCTGCGGGCTCGAGAACTCTGCCACCAGTGAATCCCATCTTTCCCAAGATGTCCCACATCGCTTTGATTACGGTGACCGGCGTGTAGTAAGCGGTCAACATCGAAGCACGTGCTGCCTCGAATTCGCGTTCACTCACGAGGCTGCGAAGCGTTTCGCATTCGGCCTGATAAGGCCCGTTTTGCTTGAAGACAGCCGACAAGCCGCCCCAGCCGGTGTAACGCACTAAATCGTTTTTTTGCTCCGCAGTCAGATCCTTGCGCCGAAGGTCGCCACTGCGTAGTTGAGCTACGATTGAAATCGCTTTCAAATTGGTTGCGATTTTTTCGCGGTCGGTACCGAAGCAGTTCAGTTGGTCGGTAATCTCAAAGAACACTTCTGGTTCCACCGTAGCCGCAACGGCTGCTGCGACTGGGGTGACCTTGAACTGTTCGTTCTCCAGTTCTGTCGCTGTTTGAGTCCTTGACTCATCCAGCACCGTATCGATCACATCAGCAAAAAGGTCCAGCGTGAACTGGCCCTCGTACCGATTTGATTTTTTCTTTGCCATTTCGTTTCTCCAAAACGGGTCGATGACCCGGGTTAATTCGTTCGCCAGAAGGGCGAAACAGAGAAACAAAGCCGTTTTCGTTGACGGCTTTCCGCTGGCCTCAAGGTTGGAGGTCAGCGGAAAGCAGTAAGAACGGTGTTGTGGGGGGAGTCGACTGCGATGTTTGTCGACAAATGGGAGGACCGGCCAAATTTAGCCGGTACCTAAAACGCGCGCTGGAATCGATTCGCATTCGCAACCACCAGAGCGTGGAGGCGGCTTTACAGAAGTGATTCGGAAACCTAGTTGCTCTAAAAACCAGGCTGATTCACCCAAGATGCCCAAGAGAAGCCGCAAATTCGGATGGGCGTGGGACTTGAAGAAAAAGGGAAACGATTCCGCCGCAGTGGATCGGGTGGAAATGCTTCCAAACGGTTATCACCAGGTTCGACCTGGAATTCATTCCCAATGCTGGGAATGCCTATATTCGCAGGCAAATTAGATTGTCGAATCGCGAAATGTCCTGAAATCCACCATCCATTCGCCTATTCGGGTGCTGCTGATCCAAAAGTTGCCCGAGGTAGCTGCTGCAGTTTCGCCCACCGTTCGTAAATTTTCCGCTGGTAGACCACGTTGAGGTGTGGAGTTCGGCTGTGATACGCCCCTACTGCGGTCCAGGTGTAACCAAACCTCAAGATTTGCTTTTTTAGGAGATAAGCACCTGCAAAAGCGCTTTGGCAAGGATCCCGAAGCATTTCCGGTGTCACACCGTATCGTCCCAGCTCCGGAAGATGAACCGTGTTGATGCCCATCAAACCAATGTCAAGAGTGCTGTTCGTGTTGCGTGAAATCGTTTCCGGTTTGAAGGATGTCTCTTGATAAGCGATGGCGGCCAGAAGGCCCGGCTCAATTCCGTACCTTTGCCCAGCTTCGACGAAGCAGAAAGCCTGCGCGGGTCCGATCACCGCCGTGCAGGCGATCAGAAACGCTTCGGGCACGTGCAAACGAAACGCCATGCTCAAAACTGGAATTTGGGCCTGCCCAGCCTAGAGCAGACAGAATCGCAGGCGTTTCTGAATGCGACATCTGAGTCACGGGGCGTCTTACTCATGGGCAGGCGGGCGTTAACGCCTTCCAGAGAGACTTCAAGGATCGCGTGCTTCCTTTCGCGGATCACTTTTACCTCGATGCCAGGAAGCTCTCGCTTGAGTTTTTTGATTACTTTAAGCCTTAGACCCAAAATGCTCACGTCACATCCTTGTTTTGACCGACCCTAAGCAGCCGGAAATCTGGATGATTTCAACACCGTCGGAAGTGTTTCCATTTTTGAAAGATGCCACGCCGCGGGCGTTATTGCCTTGGACGACAGTCCGATGCGCCCTACCCTTCCCTGCTTTGCGCCGCACTTGGCCGCTGGTATCCTCTGGCGACAGCACTCCAGAACCATGAGCCAAGACAAGCCCTATCAATTTGCCAGCGCTGAAGTGAAGCATCAGGCCACGCTGAAGGTGCTGGCTGAGGCGTTGGAATACCTGGAGCGACTTCCCCAAGTTCCGGTGACAACAGACTTTTGTAAGAAGCTCAGATCTCACCTGGACGATCCTTCACAAACTCTGGTAATGGGAATGCAGGACACCTTTCGTGGGGAGCGGGTTTCTCCGTCCGGAGTCACCTATGCAACGGCCGAACTTCGCGGCGGCAAACTTATTGTGTCTGCCCTGAGGACATTGCCGCCGCCAATGGACCGCGTTCTGAGCCAGGAAGAATATGAGCGCCGGCTTCTCAACTCACTGTTCAAAGGGATGCCGTTTGATCTGAGGAATGAGGGGGCACAGGTTCCTCAGTCCAATGACGGTCCTAAATCGACGGACTAAATCTAAGAAGTGATTCTGAAGAGCACGGTACGCCAAATGCCTGAGGTACCCATTTATGGGACCAATTTCAAGTACCCATTTATGGGATAGTTTTCAGGTATCCATTTATGGGAAATCCGGCAAGGACACAATTCGGGGATAGCTATTAGGTACCCATTTATGGGAAACACTGTCTAGCGCAGCGATGACTTTTTTAGATATTCCCTAGTCAAGGTCAACATCGACTATTGTTCTAGTACTTGGTCTGTGAAGTAAGTGAGTGCCCTCATTTATCATGATGGGTACCAATTTATGGGAAAACTTTTGGACGTTACTCAACGCTGTCCTCAGAGACATCCTAGTCCAGTTTGATTGTTAAGGTACCTACTTATGGGATCGGTTTTTGCTATTCCTACAGTTAATCCTGGCAAAATGTAGCACCTGCAGATGACTGGAAGCGCCAACTCAGGGTTTCAGGTACCAATTTATGGGGTAACTGAATGCCGGAAGATTTGCAACGTCTTTTGCGTGCAACCCCACAGGTAGATGTGGTTCATTCCCTGACCACTGTTCAGCGTCTAAGTACTCGGGTATGGGGCCTTCAGGTACCCATTTATGGGACCACTCATAGTTGTCGAAAGTCCGCTTCCAGCTTGAATGATCCAGCGTTAAGCAACCTGGTCACCAAATGAGGTGTTCAGGTACCCATTTATGGGAGAAACGAATGCTGCCCGGTTTTCAGCGTCTTTTGCCATCAATCCCATCGGTGGATCTGCTATCTGCATGATTACGGAACAATGCGGAAGCTCAGGTCGACGGAACTTTCAAGTACCTATTTATGGGAGAACTAATCATGGGTAGATGCCGCATCCCTACCCAATTAACTCCATTGGGAAATACCCTCTATTTGGCTCTCCCTGCCGGGGGGCTTAGCTCTGAGTTTTCGACTCTCAGGTACCAACTTATGGGAAAGGTTTGAGGTATCCATCTATGGGAGAGCAGACGATTGAAATATATGTTTGTGAAAATTAGAATGCGTTAGGGATTCCGCCATGCTTTCCAACTCAATGGGTAATGGTTTGCGGCCAGTTGAGTGTCGAAGGGACTTTGGATGCCTATTGGAAGCGATTGAGGTATCCACTTATGGGAAAGCTTACAGGTACCAATTTATGGGACGTTTTATCAGCTCCCACAGATTGGTACTTCTATCCCATATCCACATACCTGAAGCACCAGGGATGGGTACCTACTTTCCCATATCCACATACCTGGACTCCCAGAGGTGGATACCTCACATCCCATAGATCGGTACCTCGCCCGGCTGCAGCCCTTGCCAGGACTTGATTCGGCGCTCCTAAATGTATTAAACCTACCCAAAGTGTACAAATATACAAAACTGGCTAAGTTCAATTTCTCTGTTTCTCTATCTCTCACAGCCAAACTGTTATCCATGAATACCAAGGGTTTCATGGACACCGGAAAAAAGTGCTACCCCAGCGATCGGTAATGAAAAACAAAGTCGCTTGGGGCTCCAGTTGGTTCTTTTTTAGGAATCCAAAGCATCGACGGCAGTCTGCCAATTTGGGTACCCATGATCGGACGGCATCTCTTCATCAAATACAGTTTTCAGGTACCCAACTCATTGATGTTTGTGGTACCCTGAAAGTGGTTCACTTGGCACGCCTTGGGTACCTCAAGCGAGCTTCTTCAGTCTACCAATGAATTTCTGCAGGCGTTACTTTCAATAGCATTTGACACATGGCAACGCGAAACAAATCCAAAAATAGCGACACTGAAGGCCAGGTTGCATTGTTTCAGCTTGATGCCGTGCCTGACACCTTCAAAAAGGCAGTGCAGATCGTGCACAGCAAGCCAAAGGCACCCATGTCCTTGCTACAACGCAAGCTGACAAATGCTTTGCTTCGCAACGCTGTAGAGACCCAGAGGAATTCGGAGGGAGACTGGTTCACGATCAAGCAGTCAGAGATGCTGACGACGATCCGATTCAACTCAAACAACCGGGAGTATTTGCAAGAGTCGGCACTGGACCTCATGAAGATCGTGTTCGAATGGGACGTTGTCACCCCAGACGCCAAAAAGAAAGGTATGTGGAAAGCAAGCGTCCTCTTCCCGGAAATCGAGATGCTTGGCGACATCATGCGGTACCAGATAAGCAGTCAGCTTCGCCCTCTTGTTCTCAACCCTGAGATCTATGCGTTGTTAGATGCGAACATCATTTACAAATTTAGAAGAGGAAGTTCGACCGCACTTTATGAGCATTGCATACGGTTCGTCAATATTGGGAAAACAACCCCTGTGCAGTGGAAGGAATTCCGGGACATGATCCTTGGAGAGTCAGCAAATGCCAAGACATACGCCGCTTATAAGGTCTTCAAACAAAAGGCCTTGTCACCGGCAATGGCCGAGGTTAATTCGGAATCAGATATCGTTATCGAGTTGCATGAAACGATGGCTGGTAGATGGATAGACACTCTTCAATTTAGCGTGACACGTAAGGCTCCGGCTTCCAAGCAGCTTGAGAATATCAAAGACGAAGGATCGCTGAAAGTTATAGGACAAATGGTAGTGATTGGGATACCACAATCTGAGGCCAAGCGATTTGCCAATACCTACACGGTTGCCCAAATCAGGGCAGCGTTGCAGTACACCCAAAAGCGATCAGAAGATAAGAATGCTTCTAAACTGGAGAATGTTGCGGCCTACTTTAGGCAGGCGCTAGTGAGAAATTGGGGCTTCAGCGAACAGATTTCAGAATCTTCGTCAGGAGACACTCCGAAAAGGACTCGGACCGCCTCGGCAGCCGCGCAGCTCCAGGATGCCTACCTCCAACATCAATTTAAAGAAGCGAACGCGTATTTCAAAGAGCTTGACGCCGCTGAACAAAACGGTCTCATCGATAAGTACAACAGTCAACAATTGATTGTTGGTTTACGCCTTAAAACGGCTAAGCCAACAAAGGGTGCTGCCTCTGCCTTTTACCGTTGGTTGGCCAAGGAAACTTGGGGGGACCCAACAAATGACGACCTACTGAAATTTGCACAGGAAATGTTGGCAAAAAAATAGGGCAATCTTCGACGGTTTACGAAGTGGCCCTGCCCTGCTGAGCGAAGCTCAAACAGGTTGCGCTGCAACACCGAAGCGTTGCTGTAGTTCTTCGATCAACTGTTGACGTTTTGCGGGGTCTTCCATGGTCACTTCCATCGCTACCTTGCCAGAATCCCAGTCCTTGATGTACCCAATCACTTGATCGTTAGACGTGATCTTGTATTGGCGGCTAATCTCTTTTGTCTTCCTCGGAGGGGCCGCGCTTTGCAAATTATCTAGTTGTTTTTCCAGATCTCTTGTCGACACACTACCCTCCTTGATTCGAAGAGCCAGTGCGGTCGTCTCCTTTGGGCTTTGAAATGTTGATATCTGAGCCAACAGATATCCGATAGTCAAAGGAAATTTCAATGGAAACTCTTTGAATAATTCTAGAGTTTGTTCAGGTATGTCCAGAAGCCGAAGCGTTTTGGTAACACGCGTGCGGGGGATACCAAGGCTTTCCGCAATTTGCTCCTGGGTTCCATAACCACCTTTTAATAGGAGATTCCATGCAAGCGCATTGTCCAATGGAGTGTTGTCTGTTCGCTCTGTGTTTTCTACCGTAGAAATGCGATGCAAGTCTAAATAGTTGGTACAAGCAACAAGCTTCACTTGCATCTTGCTATGACCCAGCTGCAACAAGGCCTTCTTGCGGTAATGGCCTCCAATAAGAATGTACTGGCCACTCCCTGGGTTTTCAAAGTCAACGCAGGCGGAACCCGGGTGCAGCATCCCATCCTTAGCGATTGACGCAGCCCGTGCATTTACATGTGCCTGGTCATAAGACTGCCGAGCATTTACAGGATTGTCGCGAATCAATCGAATGTCCACCCAAATGACTTCGCCAACAACAGGGGATGGTTCACTCCTTGGCGTGACCGGGCTCGCCGTTTGGTTTTCAACGGCCTCGATTTGATGCACTCCACTCGGCAATGCAGCGACGATGGTTGCCGCGCGATCGAATCGGTTAGTCGCTCCGAATCGCTCTTCTGAGGCCTTGTCAGCCTCAGAGGTTAAGTTCTTCATCGCGTTCCGGTAATCTATTTGGCCTTTTTTTGTCACCATGATCAGACTCCTTTATTAACTTTTGAAAGTTTTAAAATATTCAAAACATCATCAGTTATTCGTTCCATTTCTTTTACAGCATCTTCGCCACCCTTCACTGCATGAACAGTTGACCCATAGAGCATAGATCTCGAATACGCCTTTCTGTCGCCCATCACATTTGCCAGCGGGGGAAAGTCCTTGTCATCTTTTAGCTGATCGAAAAAGGCTTTATCGTCGTTCATGTGTAGTTTCGTGGCGTTAGCAATAACTCGAACTGGATAATTTCTTTCGCATTCTTCTATTGCACGCCTGGCCAAACGCTTTGCCGACGGGAGCGCTGCCATATCTGGAGGGCTAAGTTTTGCTGGTATCAATGCCAGATCGGAAATAAGCAACATCCCCCACGTGGTTGGCTGCTCAACCGACGGGGCGCAATCGGCCACGATGATTTCGTATTTTGTTGAGAGTTTTTTCATCTCATCGTAGACGTTGGCGCCATATCGAAACCCCGGCCAAATTGTTGCTTTGAAGTCACTGCCGCCGTTCATTCCCAGCCACGCAGCAGCAGTTTGCTGTGCGTCCAAATCTGCAACAAGCACGTCATATCCGCGCAATCCCAAGGTTCCAGCTAACTGGCAAGTAGTAGTGGTTTTCCCACTACCTCCTTTTTCATTAAACACAGTGATGATCTTGCATTCCTTTTGACCAGCCATTTGGGTGCCTTTTGTTTACCGAATGTTCCGCGCGGAACATCCGCGATTGTTCCAATTCTAATTTCTGATAATGTTAAAAGCAATTAGAACTTTTAAAACGTGATAAATTTTTTTCCAGACCTGCGAAAATGCATCGGATAAACGGCTCCTAGGAGGAGGATGTTTTTCAAGTCACCTAATGGCGTGGAATGTTCCGCGCGGAACATCCGTCCCAATGCTCGCAAAGCTGTCGAGGATGTAGTGGCTTTAGGTCAATCGCCAGTTATCACCAGGATCCAAGTCCATTGCTGACGTTTAGCGCAATGTTCCGCGCGGAACATTGGCTCGTCAAAATGCTGCAAACTTCCCAGCTATACAGGCTACTCAGTGACTTGGGTGAGATACGGGGAAGTTATTTGAGTTACCAGGTGTCGCGGGCACAGTTGTTCCAGCTGGCGCAAGCGTGACAGAGATTCATTGTTTCAGCGTCCAGCAATGCTCCGCACCCTGATCTAACGCCGTTTCTGTCCTGTTGGCCGATGTTCCGCGCAGAACATTTGGTCCAACACTCGTAAACATGTCGAGGATGCAATGGATTTGGGGGCAATCGCCGGTTTAGAGCAGGATCTAAGCACATTACTTGAGCTTAGGGTGATGTTCCGCGCGGAACATTGGATCGGGCGCAATGTGCAAATTTCTCAGATTTACAGGTGAGCCTAATGGTTGCAGTGAGCTACGATGAAGATGATCGTATCGCTAGGCGTCGCAAGCCTTTTCGTTCGAACCGGACACAACGGTGTCAAAAATGCAATGTTTGGCCTCTAGCAATCTTCTGCCCTGACTTTATGGTCTTTCTGATGTCATTGCATATGTTCCGCGCGGAACATTCAATGCACACTTTGCTACTAGGGGTAAGCGTTTAATCGGTGGTACCGTAGAAATGCAAGATGCCTTTGTTGATTGTGATGAGCTTACTGGCCACTAGGCTTCGATAAAGTGAACTTGCTAGCTTGAAAAATGCGGGTGGTAGCCAGACGGCAACATAACGCGGTGTCCGCCAATCATCGATTTAAGACTGAGGCAAGGGAAGGGCGAAGGAAGCAATCGGCTGATTCTCTCTGAGTCTGCGGCGACGCCTTTTCTTCATGATAAGTGTTGCTGACTGAAGGTTCGCAGTTGCTTACCAGCATCGTCTATCGTCTTATGTAAATTTAAATGCCTTGAATTTTACGTAAGTTTCATTTACAAGGTAGGATAAAGCGATACATGTTTAGCCTAAAGGACGAACTTTGCGAGCCGCCTTGACCTTCTTACTCTGGTCTTCCTTCATGTACTCTGCTGTTGTGTTGATCGAAGCATGACCCAGTAGCTGTTGCGCCATGATGAGCCCATCGTCTCCATTATTCGCCTGCAACACCTCATGCGCAAAGGTGTGGCGAAGCCAGTGTGTGCTGATCTGTCTGAAGCGTTCTGCGCGTTCGGGCGGTTCTGCCATCTTGGCCGCTTGCTTAAAAAACGCTTTCAGCGTTCGATAGATCCCAGCATGAGACAGCGCTGAGTTGTCGTTTGCCATGACAGTATCTCCATCAATGCTGCGGACTTCATTCCCAACGGGTGAATAAAGTGCAGCCACCAAAGGAGGGCATCGCTCGAACTGTTGAAGCCTTTCATGGCGATCGGAAGGGAAGGGGAGGGCGCTGCCTTCGCCTAAATTCGGCGTCGCACCTAGAGACGGCTGTGCCAATTCAGGAGGTGCTGCAACGCCAAGTAAAGCCTTCCAATCCTCATGATGTGCTTTGATCATGTCCAGCACTTCGGTCTGGATCGGCATTTCACGGACTTTGCTTCCCTTACCAAGGACATCGATCATCCAATCCTCAGCCTCCATGTCATCGACTCGTGGATGTCGCAAGCTCAGTAAATTACCCGAACTGATCTCCGCCAGGCGCATCCCGGTTGTCAGCGCTAGATGCAAGAGCAGATGAGTTCGGCGCGCAAAGGCTTGCTGAGACAATGAAGCAGAACGCAAACCGGGTAGGGCGGCCAAGGCTTTTGCGACCACGATCAAATCTTCTTCGTGCAAGGTCCGGGTGGTATCCATCGTCCGACGCTTTGCCCCCAGGGCAGAGGACTTGAGTGCGGCAAATGGATTGATCGACATGTAGCCACTGTCCATCAAAGCTTTGTAGAGACCGCGGATAACTTGCAGCGCATAGCTTTGACTTCGCGCGTCCAGCTGCCCCTTGAAAGGGCGCCAGTTCGGATCAGTGCGATTGACAACCCTTGTCGTGATGTACTTATCAGGAATGTTTTGCAAAAACATCTGATACGCCGTCGCCTGTTGTAGCGATACCCCCGACAAAGGCACTTTGGCTTCCAGCAGGCACCATACGTAAAACCTCTCCACCTGGCGCCTATACGAAACAAATGTTTTATCTTTGTTGGCAGACAAAAAACTCCCCAACCAGACTTGTACCGCCTCGTAGTCATTGTTCGCGTTAAAAGCATTGGGTGTCAGTGGTCTGAACGGACCGCTGCTGCCATCGAGCTCAGTGGGGAACGTGAGAAGTTCCAGGGGTGCGATCCCGAAGCGCCGGACCAACTGAGAAGGGGAGGGCGCTGACACCCCGGTCCGTGGGTTATAGACAAGTTCCAATGTGTCGGACACTCGCGTCAGGGGTGCAATGCTGGCTTTCAACGTCGGCTTGGGCTTCCACTGTGGACCCACTGTTAAAAGAGGACCGAGAGTAGCCTCATGGTCCTTGAGCCAGGCTTGCAGCCGCTTGGCACGGTAGATACCAAAGCGGTGAATCTTCTTGTGCCAATGCCTTCCCTCGATCCCGATCCAACGCATGAGGTCCCCAAGCGTGCTGATACGGAGCATCGCCATGGCATCACAGATTTTGGGTGCCAGCCAAAAGTTGATGACGCCAGACGGGGTAGGGCGCATGGCCAAATAAGTCTGAAGGGTGTTGATGGCCACCAATTTTCGTTTCATTTGCTGAGAGGCAGACAAAACCTCGCTCTGTGCATCGCGCGCGGCGTCTGCCTCGCCGCTCTCCTCCTCAGGCCGTTGGTCGTCCAGGTATTCCTGGTATCGCTCTTCGAGTTCATCTTCACGGTAGAAGTCTTCCGGAAGGCTCTCAAACCACTCGGTGAACGCCATGTGGGTTTCCACCTTGGCCTCTTCAGTCACATTCGCTGCTACGGTTGGCTCAGCCAGGGTTTTGGCCGCAATTGCCACATCCCTAATGACGGAGCCTCTTGCGGCTTGCATCACGCGTTCTTCTAAGTTTCGAGCCAATGCGTTGATTTCCAGACCGTGTGGTCGCATCTCGGGGTCAGGCCGACCCAGGCGGTCAAAGTGAACATTGGCGTAAAACTGTTCAAACGCCTTGATTGGAGTCATGCCTGAATTGACACCACGCAGGAAAGAAAAGTCCTCCAGGGTCAGATCGTTTAGGGTCGCAAAGGTCGGCATGCGCCAGCCGGTGGGTCTGCCGCGTCTAACAGGTGTTACTGCACTGATTGCCGGCTGGCTAGGCTCGTTAAACTGGTCTGAATCTGAGGAGAAACTCTCATCCAGCGCCAGTTCGGCAGCCTGGTCGGCCATGGCGAATTCTTGTGGTTTGACTGACACTTCGCGGAGTTCCCCTGCTAGGGCTGATTTTCAGTGGTTGACCAATGCGGACTCGCTTCCAACAAGGTCATAAGTGATGTGAGGCAGGGCGCCTCTTCATCTGTAAAGACTATTAGTGCCGACAATGCTTGCAGAGGATCACCCGGAATCCAGCAGCCGTATTCAATCTCGTAACTTTTGGCGATGTGTGGGTCATCTTCTGCCAGCCGGGACAACCAAAGAGTTTTACCATCAGCCGACGTTAGCATGGTGGGATAGGTCTTTCTGATTTCTGCTAATTCGTCCTTGTCGGTATCGAAGGGAACCTCTTTGAACGTACGGTTAATGAGCTTTTGATCGAAAGCCATTGCTATTTTTGGCCACCCACCATACTCCCAAGCTTTATCAAAAAACATCGTTGTGTAAATCTGATGATCAAGCGGCTCGACGTCGACACCGTTCAAGACGACAGATTCAAGTCTCGAAAGGCTTACACATCGAAATGTGGACTTCTTGATTAACTCAAGACTTGGGTCTAGCTCCTTAAATATAGGAACCCATACGGATGAAATTGACGCATAGGGTTCCGGCTTAGGCATGACCACGATCCAAACGGGTCTAGGACGGCTACGCAATTGGAAAATTTTTAGCTGCATTCAAAACCTCGATTCCTTACGTGCACATGTTTACAAAGGTGAACCATTTCGCGCGGGGCAGATATTCCTGCCAGCTCCACTCAAATTTGCAAGCAGCGACAGGATTTGCAAATTCAGTGAGTACCTACCTATTCTTTGCTTGGTGACAAAACTCTCTGAATTCGGCCTTTACTAACTCTATTAAATTGAACTAATTCAATGACTTACGAAAAATACTGTATTTTTATACAGTCTCCGTAAACACGCATGCCTATTCTAATCAATTAACTCGCATGTCATGATAATATTACTTAGGGTGACGTGCTAATTAAATAGGCGTGCTTTACGTTTTCCAAAATGTCGCCATTTTGGTGCCACGTGCTAAACTGAGCCCTCATTTCCATAGGAAAAACCATGGGCGCAGTCGTTGCCAAACAAGATCGGATTGGAGCTCGTGTGCCCCACGAGGTCTACGAGACGCTTTGCCACGCGGCCGAGCTGACGGGTGCGACCGTAAACCAGTTTTTGGTGCAAGCCGCTCTGAAGGAGGCACAGGCTGTGATCGAGCGCAATGAAGTGCTGCGCCTGTCATCGGGTGAATGGCGCTGGCTTATGGATTTGCTTGACAGTCCACCCGAGCCTAATGCCAAGCTCAGATCAGCCCTTGCCCGTTACAACGAAGCCAAACAAGACGATGCGGGTTCTACCTTTAGCTGGTAGCCATGACCGCAAAGGGTTTGACTGTGGTCGGCCCGAGCTCAATGACTGGTTGTCCAGGATGGCCAGGCAGCATCAGGACAAGGGGTTGTCAAAAACCTTTGTGGCCATCGACGAGGCCAACCCTTCCGTCATTTGCGCTTATTACGCCTTGACGCTGACTGAGATAGACAGCAGTTTGATGGCGGCGGACAAGCGCAGCAAGTTCCCCCGGCGAATTCCGGGTGTTCGCTTGGCCAGGCTGGCGGTCAGTCTTTCTCATCAGAAAAAAGGCGTGGGTGAATTGCTCCTGGTCAATGCCTTGGAGCGTGCAAAGCGCATTCATACCGAAGCCGGTGGCATTGGTCTATTTGTTGATGCCATTGACGAACATGCTGCGGCGTTCTATCGGCACTACGGTTTCGTGGCGTCACCTGAGCAGCCGCTGTTGATGTTCTTGAGCGTGGGTGCGCTTTCTTAACTTTGCTGTTTTGGGGAATGGGAAAGAATGGTCAAGCTCGTTTGACCTTTCCGAGGGCTTGGGCTCTTTTGGCAGAAAACCAGGCCTAGGTGAGCAAAATGTTGGGGGGGTTGCGAAGTTTGTTTCCGGTTATGGGAGATGGATTGGGCGCTGGTTTGTGCGGCTGCAATGCGGGCGGAAGCGGTCATTGGCTTTTGGGCGCTGATTTACTCTGATGGGCTGATCTGCGACATTCGGCCATCGGCAGCGCCTGGCGGTTATAGAGTCCAAGCTAGTCTGTCTGACAGGTCTGAATTGGGAAACCACCGTTCAGCGCTACCCCGTTCGGAGGCCGCGCTCCATAGCGCCCCGACACTCCATTCGGGCCATATTCGGCTGGCTACCTCGGATGCCGGTCAGCTGTCAAAAGCGTACTGGGGCTAGTAGTCCCCGTCATGGATGGTCCATCAATCCAGCGAAGCTATCAGCAGAGTGTCCTTGGGCGAGGGCTTTGCCTGTAGCTCTTGCAGCACCTGGTTAAATTGGTGCCGCTGGCGCTCGAAAAACTCTGCCGGACCCATCAGCGTCGCAACGCTAGAGAACCCCTTCAACATCGACTTGAGCGTCATCCGCAGGTAGAACTCAAGGTTGGCGCAAAGCAGGCTCGCTGTAATGACTTGCCGGCCCGCATGCACGATGTCGCAGCGGGTCCGATAGATGCGCTCGATCTGCCACCGGATGCGTTGATCGTGCGCCTTGATCAAATCCGCAGTGCTGGCGGGCGTCTTTATCCCATCGACGAAGGCACACAGGTGTTTCCACAAGTGGGGCTGGGAAGTGCAGCTGGCAAGAACGACGGCGCTTTGCGTCGGATCCTTGAGCAACGTATAGAACTGGGCGTTGGAACAGTGCTTGATGCTCACGCCGGCGCCAGCGATCTGCACTTCGACGTTCAGCACCGCCAGGGCACTGCGAAACGCCGCCAGATGCTTTGGAAGGTAGGTCAACGCGAGCGTCGGGGCGAGCGCATTCTTGACTGTCTCTCCGATGTCTCGGCCGGTCTTCCCGCCGCTAGTCAGGTACTCCAGCCCCGTCCACCAGTTGACGAGCTTGTTGTCGAACATGTTCGCGCCCGTGCCCAACCGGTACAGGCGGAAGGCGGAGAAGATCCGATCCCGCGTCTCGGTCTGTGACGGATCTCTGGCGGCCAGGTCCGTCAGGTGCGTAACGAACTCCTCCAGCGTCTTCGTCGGTGGATCGGCCTCAGGGTTGGGCACGAGTTGCGGCAGCGGAAGCAGGCGATACCCTTCGTCGTCCTTTAACAGGAAGCGCGTTCCCGCCTTGATGAGTGGTGTGTCATACTCAAATCGCATGAGATCGAGGACTTTTCCGATCTCACCATAAGCCTGAAGCCCGGCGGAACGACCGTCCCGGCTCTTCACGACGGCGGATGCAAACAACCGCCGCGGCGCCTTGGAAAAGAGCGGCTTTCCATATGTTCCATCGCGCAGTTCCGGTTCGTCCTGCGAGATGACCACGTCACCGAAATTACCGCAACAGACATCTGACGTCTTTGGTGCGCCAGAGACGGCAAAGATCACCTGGTGCTCGCGCGGGGCCGCCAAGAGCTTGCTCCTAAGCCGCTCGAACCTTTTGGGAAATTCGTAAGGTACCGGCGCCGGCGGCGCAACAGGAGGGGCGGCATCAGCGCCATCAAGCACGGGCTGTGCCGTCGCCGACGCAGTGTGGCCATCCGTAACTGGTTGCGCGCGATGCGAGCCCGGGCCTGACGGCTCCTTGGGCAGGAGCAGCCGGTAGAGGTGAAACAGGCTCTCCAGACTGAAACCCTGGTAGTGAGCAACGCTAACGATGTCACGGCACACCCGTTCAATGCTGACGTAGCTTGCCACACGTTGCTCTTCGGTCTCCCCTGCTGGGACTCCAGTCAGCTTGCCCTCCATCCATGTGAAGCAATCCGCCAAGAAGTGCCGATCCAGCGAGCTCTCGACCTCGCGCATGAATGAGCGAAGCAGCAAGGCGTTCTTCTTGAATCCCCCCTCTTTTGCCTCGACCGCTTCCGTAATGAACGCGACGGCGTCAGGCAGCCCTGGATACTTGCTCGCGTTGGCCTTGATGACTGGATGATCGCGGAGAATCTCCAGGGCTTCCAACGCTATAACCTTGCGATCCTCGTCATTGGCTGGTGGATCTGCCATGCGGCGCAGCTCGCGCAGGATGTTCAACGGGTTCATCACACGCACCCGATAGGAATCCAGCGAATACTGGTGCACCAGATTGAACCAAGCACTCATAAAGAAGTGCTGTCGTGCATTGATTCCCAGGGAGGAAGCATTTAATTGTTGGTCGATGCGCATGCAGATCAGAAGGTGTTTAAGTTATGTTAGGATAACTGCATGTTGCGAGAGGATCTGCTCTCGCGCAACCAAAAAAGCCAGGAATTGGAGGTGCAGGCTGGGTTAAGGCCCGCTGCACTCTCCTCTTCCGCCTACATCAATACGGGCCGGATATGCGGCCCGTATTTCATTGTGCCCGGCTTTCTCGCTGGAGCGGTGGTACGTAGAACTGGTCGCGGTGTGCTTCTGCACCTGGCAAACCGAGCACAACGAGGGAGCGCGAAGGCGGTCTTACCTCTGCTGTCCGCTTCCGTGACTTACCTGACTTCCGATAGTGCTGGCTGAACGACTGCAGTTGGCCTGTTGCTGCCAGTGGGAAATTTCACACCCGTGGCGCGCAAACACCTCAAATGAGGGGATTGACGCCGGGTTGATGCATCCAACGGATCAAAGTCGGTATGACCTCGGGCCATAATTTGCGCAGGAGGGGTTGAGTAAAATTTCAAACCCCTATGGCTCAACAAAAGCAACAATCAACCGCCTCGCCCGGCGGTTCAGCTCAACATGGTTAATCTGCCGCGTCACACTTCGTCGCCACTGCTTGGCTTTTGCTGCGCGGCAGATAAACGCTGATCGTTGTACGTTATAACCCATGCCCAGAACTGCACTTTGTGCCTGCGGAGCCACTTCAGTTACTGTCTCCGGCGAGCCAGAAATCCACGCTGTCTGCCATTGCACCAACTGCAAGCAGCGCACTGGCAGTGCTTTTGGCATTTCCACTTACTTTCGGCGTGCTGAAGTCATGGAGTCAAAGGGCATCACAAACGTTTATGCGTTTCATCACACCGCACAAAACCACGATCAAGAGCGCCATTTCTGTTCAAGCTGCGGCACTACTTTGTTCTGGTTTATCTCGTCCATGCCTGAACTCATTGGCATTGCCGGCGGGTGCTTTGGCGAGGCCGCCCTTAACGAGCCAGTCTTGTCAGCCACGCATGCAAAAAAAATTCCTTGGCTTACGTTGCCAAGTTCCTGGCGCGTGTTGCCGTAGTGAAAAAGCCGTATAGGGTTGCGGTAGGAATGGCGTAAAAGAAGGTAAAAGTGGGTCTCCCGCAATTTGTGTGACGTTCAATGCGTACCGTCTAGCGGGGGAAAACGAGCAGCTTGTCCAACATAGGACGTTCAGCCAAGCACCGCCTAAAGCACGCATGCGGACCGCAGCTCCAGCGCGGCTGCTCGGACGGGGTGCCAAGCGCACGGTCCACGTTGCCAATGGCGCTAACTTCGATATTCCAGAAGTGAGGACGCTACGGCGTGGTTCAAAACCACCAGCCGGGCTGTCACACAAATTGCGGGAGACCCACTTTTACTACACTTCACATGAGAGCGGGCCAAAGTGGGGGCTTACGCAGGCTGGAGCAAAAGATCGAGCCATTTCAGCATGGATGGCAACAGTCTTTGGGAGACGCAACGGAAATCACATCACCATAAACACGAGTTCCCCGCTGAATTCCGGCACCTAGCTCTGTGCGAAGCGGTTAGCCCCCACTTTGGCCCGCTCTCCTTCACGGCGTGCGAATTCGCACTACACAGAACTTAGCAAGGAAATAGCCTGGTGCGACGAA
>ERZ724525.206-NODE-206-length-31561-cov-8.837301_pt1 | contig 31561 bp, 32 predicted proteins | sample MGYA00376058_ERZ724525 | MGnify/ENA primary metagenome ERZ724525 (study PRJEB28724, sample SAMN07190888) | wastewater metagenome | isolation source: influent of sewage treatment plant in Hong Hong | place: USA: Christiansburg, Virginia | collected 2016-03-01 ... | reverse complement strand
ATAACATCGCGAAGCAACACGGTGGTTTCTCTGTGTTTGCAGGCGTGGGTGAGCGGACACGTGAAGGCAATGACTTCTACCATGAAATGAAAGACTCTAACGTTCTGGATAAAGTGGCGTTGGTCTATGGTCAGATGAATGAGCCTCCAGGAAACCGTTTACGCGTGGCTTTGACTGGTTTGACCATGGCGGAACACTTCCGTGATGAAGGTCGTGACATTCTGTTCTTCGTGGACAACATCTACCGCTTTACTTTGGCGGGTACCGAAGTGTCTGCATTGTTGGGTCGTATGCCATCAGCGGTGGGTTACCAACCGACGTTGGCTGAAGAAATGGGTCGCTTACAAGAGCGCATCACGTCAACCAAAAAAGGTTCGATCACGTCGATCCAAGCCGTTTACGTGCCAGCGGATGACTTGACCGATCCATCTCCAGCAACAACATTCGGTCACTTGGATGCAACCGTGGTTTTGAGCCGTGACATCGCTTCTTTGGGTATTTATCCAGCGGTGGATCCTTTGGATTCAACCAGCCGTCAAATTGATCCCAATGTGATTGGTGAAGAGCACTATTCTGTGACCCGTGGTGTGCAACAAACATTGCAACGCTACAAAGAATTGCGCGACATCATTGCGATTTTGGGCATGGATGAGTTGTCTCCAGAAGACAAACAAATCGTGGGTCGTGCACGTAAGATTCAGCGTTTCTTGTCTCAACCTTTCCACGTGGCGGAAGTGTTTACAGGCTCTCCAGGTAAGTATGTGACTTTGAAAGAAACAATCCGTGGTTTCAAAGGCATTATTGCTGGCGAATACGACCATCTGCCTGAACAAGCCTTCTACATGGTGGGTGGCATTGATGAGGCCGTAGAAAAAGCAGCTAAAATGAACTAAACGTTTAAGAAAAGTATGACCCTACTTTTCTTGGTTTATGTTAGAAAATTTTCGCGGGTTACCCGCGAAAATTTTTAGTAAAACTCAAATGATGCAAACAAAACACTGCATCTCTTTTGGGTCTTTGAGGTTGATTAGGACATATTATGAGTACAATACACGTAGATGTGGTCAGTGCTGAGCGTGAAGTTTTTAGTGGTGAAGCCTCTTTTGTGGTTCTGCCCGGCGAGTCTGGCGAATTGGGTATTATGCCTGGGCACACGCCGTTGATTACGCGCATTAAACCAGGTGCTGTTCGCATTGAAATGGCTGATAACACGGAAGAGTTGGTGTTTGTTGCAGGTGGTATTTTAGAGGTGCAACCCAACCGTGTGACTGTTTTGGCAGATACGGCGATTCGTGGTGAAGATCTTGATGAAGCGCGTGCTCTTGAGGCAAAATCCCGTGCAGAAGAAATGTTAAGCCAAAACAAAGGTGACATTGACCATGCCTATGCTCAGTCAGAACTCGCAATGGCAATGGCTGAATTGGCTGCATTGGCCAAATTTCGCCGTAAAAAATAATCAACAAATAAACCACACATTTGGCATATGTATTGTTAGGCGGTATGTAAATGATGGAAAAAGCCCACTTGAAAGTTCAAGCGGGCTTTTTTTTCGGTATCATTATACTTTTGATGCGATATTGCCGTTTGTACATATCGTTTTGATGAATCATGTTATTTCTAACCTTAAACATTTAGGTTTTTTTGGGTTACTGCCCATTTTTTATCGAGTTTATGATTAAACTAAACCAAGTCCATTTTTCTTATGGCCATGCTGACCCGATTGTGAATGGGGTCAGCTTATCCGTGTCACGAGGGCAGGTGGTTGCTGTCATGGGGCCTTCAGGGTGTGGTAAAACAACACTGCTTCGCTTGGTTGCTGGCTTGTTGAGGCCCAGTACGGGTGAGGCAACCTTGTTGGGTGCACCTTTACCCTACGATGAGGCGCCTGCGTTGCGTGAGTTGCGTAAAAAAATGGGAATGTTGTTTCAGTTTGGTGCCCTATTCACAGACATGTCGGTGTTTGAGAATGTGGCTTTTCCATTGCGCGAGAACACTTCGTTGAGTCAAGCGGATGTTCAACAACAGGTGATGGCCAAGCTCAAAGCGGTTGGTTTGGCTGATGCCGCTCAAAAAATGCCCAGTGAGATTTCTGGTGGCATGGCGCGGCGGGTTGCTTTGGCGCGCGCCATTGTGCAAAATCCACAGGTCATGTTGTTTGACGAGCCTTTTGCTGGCTTGGATCCGATTGCAATGGATACGATTGCCCAGTTGATTCGAGAGCAAACGGATGAGTTGAACGCGGCTTCAATTGTTGTGTCGCATGATGTGCAGGAGACGTTTGCCATTGCTGATTATGTGTATGTGATGCATCACGCGCAAATCGTTGCGGAAGGTACGCCCATGCAGTTGTGGGCGAATGAAGACCCTTTCATTAAACGTTTTGTCCATGGGCGGCATGGCTTGGAGGTGGGCGCATGAATGTATTTATCACGGGTTTGGCACAATTGGGCAGTTCAGTGCGTTCAAGCATCTCAACTTTGGGCTTTGCCATGCGCATGTTAGGGGCTTTGTTTGCCAATGCGAGGGTGTGGTGGACGCGAACACGGTTGGTTTTTCAGCAGATTCATTTTTTAGGCAATTATTCTCTGGTCATCATGTTGGTGTCGGCGGCATTTATTGGGGCGGTGTTGGGGCTTCAGTCTTACTATACACTGAGTCGTGTGGGCTCTGAAAGCATGGTGGGTTTGTTGGTGGCGTTGTCGTTGGTGCGTGAGCTTGCACCTGTTGTGGTGGCCATTTTATTTGCAGGACGTGCGGGGACTTCGATGACCGCTGAGATTGGTCTGATGAAGGCGGGTGAGCAGCTGGCGGCAATGGAGATGATGGGGGTTGATCCCATCAACCGTGTGTTTTCCCCTCGGTTTTGGGCGGCAGGTTTTGTTGTGCCGATGCTGACAGGCTTGTTTGCGTTGGTGGGGGTCTATGGGGGTTATGTGGTTGCCGTCTGGTGGCTGGGGGTGGATGAAGGCGCCTTTTGGTCGATGATGCAAGATGGCGTGAATGTGCGTGACGATGTGGTCAATGGCTTGATTAAAAGTGCTGTGTTTGGCTTGGCTGTGAGTTTTTTGGCTGTATATGAAGGTGCACAAGCCCATCCAACACCCGAAGGGGTGGCTCAAGCGACCACCCGTACCGTGGTGAAGTCGGCTTTATTGGTGTTGGGATTGGACTTCATCCTGACGGCATTGATGTTCAGCTAACTCAATTGTTGCTTCAGTTTTAATGGTGCTTTATTGGGTTGATGAGGATTTTGAATGTGCACGAGTGGCGTGACTTGTGTGTTATGTGATTGAGGATATTATGCAACAAAAGAAAATTGACATTTGGGTGGGTTTGTTTGTATTGCTCGGCGTGATGGGTTTAATCGCTTTGGCTTTGGTTGTGGGAGGCAAAGGAGGCTGGTCAACCAAGGGAGGATACCCCGTCTTGGTGAACTTCCAAAACATTGGGACGTTGAAGGAGCGTGCGCCTGTTAAAATGTCAGGCGTGGTGGTCGGTCGTGTCGGTGGGATTGAGCTGAAAGATGTAAATGGTGAGTACAAGGCTCAAGTCACATTGATGCTTGACAATGGTTTAAAGGTGCCCAAAGACAGCGGCGCGTCGGTTAATACGGCAGGTTTACTGGGGGCTCAGTTCATCAGTTTAACGCAAGGTGCGGATGTTGAGCATCCTGTGGCGGCGGGTGAGACTTTGGACAACACACAATCTGCAATGGTGTTGGAAGACCTCATCACACAGTTTGGTATCAACAAGGCCGAATCGGCCTCAAAGGCTGATGCGGTTGATGCACCACCCGTCAAATAAGTTTACAATAAAAACACGAAAAAACACTTGTTGGGGGATGCCATGAATACCATAATGAGGCAATGGTTGCTGGGACTGTCATTGATTTTGACGTTCGCCAGCGCCCATGCTCAAAGCACCGATGCGCTGGTGAACTCACCAGTGGTTGTTGATGACGTGGTTCTGACCCGTGATCGCTTTGAAGCATTTAACCGAGGTGCTTTCCAATTCAATGATGGTTGGGATCAAATTATGTTTAAGCCGATAGCCAAAGGCTATCAAAAAATTGTTCCAGCGGGTTCGCGTGGTTGTGTGCACGGATTTTTTGAGAATTTAAGTGTGCCTTACACGGCGTTGAACAACGTTTTGCAAGGCAAGTTCAAAGCCGCTGGGCAAGATGTTTGCCGATTTGTGGTGAACACAACCGTTGGGGTTGGTGGTTGTATCGACATGGCCAGTAAGTGGCACATTCCGAAGCATGAAGAGGATTTTGGACAAACTCTGGGCAAATGGGGAGTGCCTTCTGGTCCTTTTGTGATGTTGCCAGGTTTAGGGCCATCAACCCTTCGAGATGCATTGACCAAACCCATTGATTTCATTGCCGATCCAATTGGTTATGTGCGGGCAATCAAGATTCGCAACTCTTTGCGTGGTTTGAAGTTGGTGGATACACGCACAAGTTTGTTGGAAACTTTGGAGTTTGTCGATGATGTGGCTTTTGATCGTTACAGCATGACCCGTGATGCGTGGTTGCAAAAACGAGAAGCCGATGTGCGCGATGAAGATTATGCCCCAGATGAAGCGCCTTTGACTTCTGAAGAGGCAATTTCTGCTGAGCCTGTTGCGCACAAAGAGTCTGAGATCAATGCGGCATCGCCTGCGGTAACTGTAGCGGCAGCGAGCGATCCTTTGGCTGAGGCGGAGCGTCTGGCCAAACAGTTGACAAAGCCTGTTGGTGAAAAAAAATAAAGTGCCTGGGTTTGTTTCTGAGTTGTGTCAACTGGATGTCGAATACATGCATTATGGTCTCAGGCATGTGACGGGTGCATCTGGTAAAATGATCCGTGGTTGAGGATGTGGGTTTAAATTTTTAGGGAAGAAAAGAAAAAATCATGAAATTTTTGAAACGTGTTTTATTGGCTTTGGGTTTGATGTCGGCGGTCACAGTGGCGCATGCAGAAACTGCAGATCAGTTTGTTAAGCAAATGTCGGACAATGTGGTGGCTGCGTTGCGTGCCAATCCGGGTTTAAAGAGCGGCAATGCGGGTGCTGTCGGCACTTATGTTGATGGCAACATCATGCCTCATGTGAATTTTCGCAGCATGGTTTCGCGTGTCGTCGGTCCAGCATGGAACAGTGCCAGCGCAGCAGAGCAAAATGAATTGATGTCAGAGTCGCGCCGTTACTTGACGCGGACATACGCGGGTAGCTTGAAGGGCGCTTCTGTCAACAGCATTGACGTGTATCCAGCAAGTGGCAATGAGGTTCGCACACGCATCAACACCAGTAATGGTGCAAAAATGGTGACCTACCGCTTAGAAAACAACGGTGGCTGGAAAGTCAATGATTTGAGCGTGGCGGGTGTTTGGTTGGTGCAAAGCTATGCGGGACAATTTCGCCCTGTGGTGGCCAAAGGTGGTGTGCCTGCTTTGATCAGTTATTTAAAATCAAAGCGCTAAGATGACGTTTTTGTCTGTGAATTGAGGGTGTTCAGTTTGTTTGTAAAACTGATGAAGGTCAAACACAGCAAGAAGCACCCTTAAAAAAAGCCCGCAATTGCGGGCTTTTTTGATGCTCATCCGATGGGATGATGAAGTGTCTGCGGATCATTTTTTTAGTCATCATAACCATTTGGATTTTTGCTTTGCCATGCCCATGCATCGCGACACATGTCCTCAATGGTGTATTCGGTGTGAAAGTTCAACACTTCTTGCGATAAGGTGGGATCTGCGTAGAAGCAACCAATGTCCCCAGGGCGGCGAGGGGCGAATTGATAGGGGATCGTTTTTCCACTTGCGTTCTCAAAGGCCTTCACCATTTGTAAAACAGATACAGGCTTACCAGCACCGAGGTTGACCGTGATCGACTCTTTGCCGTTTAACAGGTGTTGGATGGCCAAAACATGTCCGCGTGCCAAGTCCATCACGTGAATGTAATCACGTTCACCCGTACCGTCTGCGGTGTCGTAATCATTGCCAAAAATAGACAATTGGTCGCGCAAACCAACCGCCACTTGTTGAACATAGGGCATCAGGTTGTTCGGAATGCCGCGTGGGTGCTCGCCCATCAGCCCAGATGGGTGAGCACCTACTGGATTGAAATAACGCAACATGGCGTAGCGCAATGAAGGATCCGCCCGTGCCACATCGCGGGTGATGTGTTCCATCATGACCTTTGATTCACCGTATGGACTGGTGGCGGACAAAGGGCCGCCTTCTTTATAGGGCACGGGTGTGTTTTCACCGTACACGGTGGCTGAAGAGCTGAGCACGATGTGTTGAACTTTTGCATCGTGCATGGCTTGCAAAACGCTCATCAAACCCATGACATTGTTGTGATAATAAGCCAATGGCTTGGCCACAGACTCACCCACTGCTTTAAGCGCAGCAAAGTGAATCACCCCTTCAATGTCATGCGCTTGCAAGACTTGAGTGAGGGCTGGGGTATCCAGCACATCCATGTCAATGAGCTCAGGGCGAATGCCCGTCAGTTGCTCAATTCGATCCACCACTTTGGGTGAGCTGTTGATGAAATTGTCCAGTAAAATCGGCTGTAAGCCTGCTTCAATGAGGCACACCGCCGTGTGCGCACCAATATAACCTGTACCGCCTGTGAGTAAAATTTTTGTCATATGCCCTCGAATATCAATTGTATTTGAGTCAAGATTTTAACCTGAATTGTGCCCTGTCCATGAGGTAAAGTAGGGTGTAAAAAGTCCATTGTTTTAAAGTGAATGGACTTGGTCATCAAAGGCTGGATTGGTGCGTATCTATGGGGCGGTTTGTGGGGGTTACATGGTGAAGTTTTCGCCCAAATACACTTGGCGCACGGCTTCATTGTCGACAATCTCGCGTGCATTGCCTTGGGCAAGCACAGTGCCTTCGCTGATGATGTATGCGCGGTCACAAATGCCCAGTGTCTCGCGGACATTGTGATCGGTGATCAGTACACCAATGTTGCGCTCAACGAGGAAATGAATGATTTTTTGAATGTCAATCACGGCAATGGGATCGACACCCGCGAAAGGCTCATCCAAGAGCACGAAACGAGGTCGCGTGGCCAGCGTACGGGCGATTTCAACCCGACGGCGTTCCCCGCCTGACAGGGCGGGTGCAGGGCTGTGTACAATATGACCAATTTGCAAATCGGCAACCAACTGATGCAACTCTTCGGCAATGCGAGCGCGTGAGAGTTTTCGGCCTTGGTCATCTCGTTGCAATTCAAGCACGGCACGGATGTTTTCTTCAACCGTTAATTTGCGGAAAATGGAGGCCTCTTGCGGCAGGTAAGACAGACCCAAGCGCGCACGCTGGTGCATGGGCATGCGGTTGATTAGGGTATTATCCAATGTGATTTGCCCATCGTCTGCACCCACCAAGCCGACCACCATGTAAAAGCACGTCGTTTTCCCCGCGCCATTTGGTCCCAAAAGGCCAACGACTTCACCACTTTTGACATCAAAAGAAACATTTTTGACGACGGTTCGTGCGCCATAACGCTTTTTGAGTTGATTGACACTGAGGTGGTGGCTGTCTTGCATGTGGTGCTCGTTCTGTTTTATTGTTAATCGCGAAGTGAAACCCTGTTTGTGGCGCTTGATTAAAACCTCAGGTGCTGTGCGGATTACCTTACTCGCCTGAGAGCATCAAGTCAGCCCAACACCCAAAACATCGGGTTGTTCATGAGTGTCACCGGCATGATTTTATTTGATGTTTGAATTGGGCGTGATCACCACACGCGTGCGCCCAGGCACGCCAGGCACTGCATGAGATTCAAAGACCTCGGTGAGTTGGTTGTACACCAGCTCGTCACCATTGATTTGATCCAGCAGTTTACCCGCAGCGCTATAGCGTTGCATTTGTGCTTTATTGGACAACACGATGAGGTTTTGTTTGCCATCATAAATCAATTTGTTGCCTTGTGCTTTCATCACTTCATTGGTGCCTTCGCGCTTTTGAGTGAATTTAACCAAGCCACCCTTTTCCATACTGGCTGTGGCGTATTGATAGCCCTCAGGGTCAACAATGGTTTCAACATGATCGGCGGTGATGACCATGCTGCCTTGCTTCAAAATCACTTTGCCCGTAAATACGCTGGTTTGGGTGATGTCGGTGTATGTTGCACCATCGGCCTCAACCATCAAGGGTTGACTGCGGTCATATTTGCTGTTTTGCGCATACAGCACCACAGAGGGTAGGGCAATGGCGAGTAAACCTGCCAAGAAGAAACGTCCGAGTGTCATGTGTGATCCTTATTTGGCGTGGCCGATTTTGGCATTGTGCAGCATGCCTTTGACTCGATCGCCCGTTTTTCCGCCCATGATGATGTTGCGAGAAGCGTAGTCATAGCGAAAGCGACGACCTGTGATGCTGTCATCACCTTGGGTCATGACAAAGGGCAGGTCGCTGCTGGCAATGTTGTTGTATAAACCGATGCTCATGGCCTCGGTGGTGAGGTGAAGTGGTGGGGCTTCTGGTGTGGTTAAACGATCCATCACGACATTGCCATTGAGCTCGATGACGTGGGTTGCGTCGGACCAAATGGCTTTATCTGCACGGGATGTGGAGACCGGTTGACCAATGGGTGTGGCCACGACGGTGACATCTTTCAGCTCAGCATCCTTGTCGCCATAATGCACCACTTCCTTGGCAGTAATCACGTAAGCCACCGCACCATTTTTACCTGTGCGGTTGATTTGCATGCCTGACGTGAAAGCATCGACGAGCTCTGGGTGGCTTTCTTTTGAGGGTTTTGTATTGGCATTGTCTTTGGTGATCCACCAGTAGCTGCCTGCGGCGACCGCCAATAAAATCAACAAGTACAGCACATTGGGCAGGTGAAACCGCAACCAATAACGCCAGCGAGAAAAGGAAGTCATTTTATCCATTACATGATGTCCAAATGGGGGTGTTGTTCATCATAGAGGTAAGCCGCGTAAGCGCTGTTGAGTTTATCTTGAGCGAATAAAATCAGCTCGGCCAATTCGCGCACTGCACCCGCACCGCCACCGCTGCTGCTGACCCAATGGGCGGCACGTTGTGCGAGCACATGGCCATTGGGCACACTGGTGGCCAAGCCCACTGCACGTAAAATGGGCAAATCAATCACATCATCGCCCATATAGGCGCATTGTTGTGGGGTGACTTGGGCATCGATCATCAATTGCTTCAAAGCGGCGCCTTTGTCTTGTGCGCCTTGAATGAGGAAGTCAATTTTCAAATCCTTGGCGCGCGCCGCCGTCACTTTCGAGTCGCGGCCACTGATGATGGCAATCGGGATGCCCATTTGGCGCAGCAGTTGAATGCCCAAGCCATCTTGCACATAAAAAGATTTGACCACTTCGCCTTGGGCATCATAGTCCAAGTAGCCAGTGGTGAGCACGCCATCCACATCCAGAATCAGCAAGCGCACGTTTCGTGCGAGGGCAATCACAAAGTCGGATGGCATGGCGGTAGGCGCATATAACGCATTTGTCATCACATGACTCCCGCGGCAAATAAATCGTGGACATTCAAAGCGCCCACCAAGGTGTGGTCTTGATCGACCACTAAAAGCTGGTTGATGCGGTGTGTTTGCATCATTTCAACCGCCGATACGGCCAGCACGTCGGATGCAATGGTGTGAGGGTTTGGGTGCATCACATCATCGATGCGGAGGGTTCGGACATCGACACCTTTTTCAAATAAACGTCGCACATCGCCATCGGTCAAGACACCTAAAACTTTACGCGCTTCATCAACAACCGCTGTCATGCCCATGCGTTTTTGACTCATCATCAACAAAGCATCGGTGAGGCTGGCTCCGCTGGAAACCGCAGGAATGTCATCGCTCAAGCGCATCACATTGGCCACATAGGTCAGTAAACGCCGACCCAATGCGCCTGCTGGGTGTGAGCGGGCAAAGTCGTCTGCACTGAAACCACGCAATTCAAGTAAAGCCACAGCCAAAGCATCGCCCAAAGCCAAGCTGGCGGTTGTGCTGGCGGTGGGTGCCAAGTTGAGCGGACAGGCTTCTTTTTCGACCTGAACCAACAGATGCACATCTGACAATTTCGCCATCGGGGATTCTGGATTGCCTGTCATGGCAATGAGTTTCGTGTTGTGGCGTTTAACTGCGGGCAAAATGGCCATCAGTTCATCGCTCTTCCCTGAATAAGAAAGGGCAAGGACCACATCGTCGGCCGTGATCATGCCGAGGTCACCATGCGCCGCTTCACCAGGGTGCATAAAAAAGGAGGGCGTGCCCGTAGACGCAAAAGTGGCTGCCAGTTTACGGGCGATGTGACCTGATTTACCCATGCCTGAAACGACCACGCGCCCCTTGCAAGCCAGCATGGTTCGTACGGCATTCACAAAATTAATGTCCAATGTGCGCGTCAAATCCATCAAGGCTTGCGCCTCAATGGTCAGTACGTTGAGTGCGACATTTAATATTGCATCATCATTTAAATGTGTGGAATTGTTTGTTATCATCATGGCTGTCAGTATAACGTTTTTAAGACATATGCACAACGGAAGTGGGGTTTTACGCGGGTTGTTGTGCGCCTTTTCGCAATCCTTGTTGTTCCTCTGTTTGCGTAGTCTTACGCTTGCTCTTACGCTTATCCTTACGCCTTATTTCTGCTCACCTGAAAGCACCTGAAAGCGTTTATTCTTATGCATGGTCTCACACTCCTTGTTGTTTTGCTTGCCTTCGCCGTTTTCGGCGTAGTGGTGTTTCGCCTCATGCATTTGCCACCAATACTTGGCTATTTGTTTGTGGGCGTGATGGTTGGGCCGCATTCTTTTGGGTTGCTGCCTGATGATGAGAACACCAGTCATTTGGCGGAGTTTGGTATTGTATTTCTGATGTTCACCATTGGTTTGGAATTCTCATTGCCGAAATTGAAATCGATGCGACGGGTGGTGTTCGGTTTGGGTGGTTCCCAATTGATTGGGACGATGGCGGTTGCGGTGTTGTTGGGGTTTGTGGTCGATTGGTTGTTGCCTGATGATTATAAAATGGGGCGCTCGAGCTGGTTGGCTTTGGGTGGTGTGTTGGCAATGTCATCGACTGCGATTGTGATGAAAGTGCTGACCGAAAAAATGGAGCTGGATTCGCAGCATGGGCGCAATATTTTTGGTGTGCTGTTGTTTCAGGATCTAGCGGTTGTGCCCTTGTTAATTTTGATTCCCGCTTTGGCGGACACGCAGTCCAGTTTGTTGATGCTGATGGGTGTGGGGTTGTTGAAAGCGGCATTGGTCTTGGCCTTGTTGTTGGGGTTGGGGCAAAAACCCATGCATGCATGGCTGACTTTGGTGGCGAAGCGGCGCTCACAAGAGTTGTTCATGCTCAACCTGTTTTTGATGACCTTGAGCTTCTCTTGGTTGACTGAAATGGCAGGGTTGTCTTTGGCTTTGGGGGCTTTTGTGGCGGGCATGCTGATCTCTGAAACCGAATTTAAGATGCAGGTTGAAGAAGACATTCAGCCATTTAAGGACATTTTGCTGGGGTTTTTCTTCATCACGATGGGGATGCAGCTGAATTTGCCACAAATTTACACGCAGTTGCCGTGGGTGCTCATCACCTTGGTGGTGTTGCTGGCGGCAAAATTTGCAGTGATTGCGGGACTGACCAAATTTTTCGGCAACTCTCCAGGTAATTCGGTGAGAACGGCTCTGGCACTTGCCCCTGCGGGGGAATTTGGTTTGGTGTTGTTGACGTTGGCACTGCAAAACCAATTGGTGCATCCTGTGGTGGGGCAATGGGTGCTGGCGGCCATGCTGATTTCGATGTTTTTGACACCATTTATTTTGCAGTATGCCGACAAAATTGTCTTTCGCTTTACCCGCAGTGAATGGATGCTGCAATCTTTGCAGCTGACCAACATCGTCAGCAACAGCATTGAGGCGGAGCAGCATGTCATCATTGCTGGCTTTGGCCGCAGTGGCACGGATTTGGGGCGTTTGTTGCGAGAGCAAAACATGCCTTACATTGGCATTGACAACGACCCCGAACGCGTACAAAAGGGCGTGCTGCAAGGGCATGATGTGGTTTATGGTGACATCACACGCAAAGATTCTTTGCTCGCAGCAGGGGTCGCTCGTGCCCGAGCGTTGGTGATCACCTACATCGAACCCAAAATTGCATTGCATGTGTTGCATCATGTCAAGTCGATCAATCCCGATTTGCCCGTCATTGTGCGCACCTTGGATGATGCGTTTTTGGAGCAGTTGCAGCAAGCGGGGGCGGTGGCTGTTGTGCCTGAAATTTTGGAGGGCAGTCTGGTTTTGGCCAGCCAAACCTTGCTCACTGCAGGCGTTGCACCGCAAGAGGTGTTGACGTTCATCGCCAGCCAACGTCGCGGACGCTACGATTTGTTGCGTCAGCATTTTGATGAGTCTGCTGATCCGTTTGGCTTGTCTACGGCCACGCCCGATGCCATTGGCCAGCCCGCCGCGGCACGAAAAGTTAAAAAAGCCGAGCAAATGCAAGAGTTGATGGTGACACTTAAGGATGAAAGCTTGTGGCTGGAGCAGCCGTTGAGCACCTTGCCTTTGGTCGCATGGCGTGTTCAAGTGACCCACATTGTCCGTGCGGGCGTGACGCTTGATTTAAATACAGACCCCAATTTGCTTGAGCATGATGTGATTATTTTTGTGGGGAGTGCGTACGATGTTCAGCATGCGGCGCAGGCTTTGAATGGTGAGATTTAAGGGTGCGGACAAGCGCAAACAAGCAGTGTGGCACGTTGCTTGGGTGTTTTAAAAAAATGGACGGAGCCCATTGATCATGCTTAAAGGGCATCAATATTGTCATGCGTTCACTTTGACCTTGCACTCGATCTCAACTGTTCATGCCAACAGGCTGCACACGGGGCATTGTACAGAAGGACAAAAGGGATGATATGAACAGTGTATTGGAATCTTTGGGGGCACGGTTGGCTCGTTACCTTAGCATGCCTCGACCCATGCGCAGCTTGGCACCATCGCCATCGGCTCAAGCCTTACGAAGCACTTTACAGGCAGGCGATGTGTTGTTGGTTGAAGGTCACACACGCTTCAGCTCTGCAATTAAATATTTAACCCAGTCAACGTGGTCGCACTCCGCCTTATTTGTCGGTGATTATCTACCGCGCAACGAAACCAATGCTGGCCATTGTTTGATTGAAAGCGACACCACGCAAGGGGTGCGCAGCATCGGGGTGGAGGCATTCAAAGACCTCAATGTGCGCATTTGTCGCCCGATTGGATTGACCGAAGCCGAGCGAAAGCAGGTCGCGGAATATGCGATTTCACGCATTGGGGATCAATATGATTTGAGCCATGTGTTTGACTTGGTGCGCTATTTGTTGCCCACGCCACCTGTAACCCAGCGCTTTCGTCGCCGAATGCTGGCTTTGGGCAGCGGTGATCCGACGCGAGCGATTTGTTCGAGTCTGGTGGCGCAGGCATTTGAGTCGATTCGTTACCCCATTTTACCCATCATTGAAGAAAACTCAGTGGAGTCTGGGGCGTGTCATGGCTGTGTGGAGGAGGTGCTGCATGTGCGGCATTACAGTTTATACACGCCTCGAGATTTTGATGTGTCGCCTTATTTTCAAGTGATTAAGCCTGCGTTACCTCGAAACTTTGATTTTCATCGCTTGCATTGGGCCGAGGGCGATGGGGATGGGGAAGATGGCGTCGAAGAGGTGAGGCGCGTGGTGATTTGAATGATTGAATGGCTGCTCAATGTGTTGACATACCTTTGGATGGGCTTTTCATTTTTGCATTGCTGCGGTATTATGTCTTATGGATTTATATTCGATTGAATGGTGTGTGCTTTTGTTTTAAATGACCTGCGTTAATTACGTAGGTCAAAAAGAAGGGCGCGACGTGAGTTGAATGTGAATGTTTTTTAGATGCTTGTATTGGAGCCGCAGATGTCTTTAAAGTTACTTCCCGACGAATGGCAGGTTTGGCTGCGTGATAATGTGGCCAAGGGTTGCAGTGACGATTCGATTTTGACCTTGATGCTTAAAAATGGATTCAAGCTGCCTGTTGCCACCAAGGCACTTGAAGAAATGCGTTTGGGTGAACTGGCCTTGGCTTCGCGGGTGGAGCAAGCCCGCCCCAGGGTGGCGATTGAACGCAATTGCATTGTCTGTGAGGATGGGCATGAGGTGCGTGTATTGACCCACATGAAAGCACCTTATGCGGTGTATTTTGAGCATGTCTTGACCGATCTTGAATGCGATGAAATGGTTGCTTTGTCTGATTCCCAATTAAAAGATTCAACGGTGGTGGACATGGCCTTGGGCACATCTGTTCCCCATGCCCACCGCACCAGTACGGGGTGTTCGTTTAAGCGGGCGGAGTCGCCATTGATTGATCGCATTGAGCAACGCTTGGCCTTTCTGGTCAACTGGCCTGTTGTGCAAGGTGAGGGTTTGCAAATTCTACGCTATGAAAAAGGCGGTGAATACCGAGCACACCATGATTACTTCGACCCCGCTTACTCAGGCAGTCAAAAACATGTGGCAGAGGCGGGGCAGCGGGTGGGTACTGTGATCATGTACTTGTCCGATGTCGAGGAGGGTGGCGGTACGAGCATGCCAAACATTGATTTTGAAGTGCGTCCGCGCAAAGGTTCTGCATTGTTTTTTTGCAATGTTGATGAGTATGGTGAGATCGATCCGATGACGTTGCATGCGGGTGTGCCTGTGGTCAAAGGGGTCAAATACATTGCGACGAAGTGGTTGCGCGAGAGGGAATTTTGAGGGCTGAGTGTCAGCTTTGCAGCGAAACGTGGGGATGAACTTCAAAAAAAACGGACAGAATGTCCGTTTTTTTTGAATGTGGGGCTGCATTTTCCGTTTGTGGTCAATTCGTTAAGTGCTTCTCAATACTTTTTAACTCGATTCATGTTTGTTTATCAGCCTTGGGTGCTGATGCGCTCAACAAACCCATGAAAATACCATCAACTTTAATCTGCTTCATGGCAAACTCAGCCGCTTGAATGATTTCAGCGATGCTGGCTTGCTGCGCACCTAAGGCTGAGAGCGCTTGCGCTTGTGCGGCTTCTGGTGAAATTTTTTGTGTGATGTGGATGGCGTGGGTCAGCGCATCCAAACGCAGGCCTTGGTCTTTCAATGTGCCCAGTGCGGCAATGAACCAGCTCATGGCGTAGAAGTTGTTGACATTCAATTGTAGGGGTGAGCTGATGTCTGGCACGCTTGGCAATACATTGTAAGGTGAATGTACGATCTCGTCGGTCAAGTACTTGTCAAATTTGCGCGCAATGATGGCGCGGGGGCGGGTCAGGGTGATGTAGCCTTTGAATGCTTGTGGGTAAATGCTGAGCCAACGGATGTCACGGCGCAATTCATGTAAATCCGCTTCAATGTTGACAATGGGTTGGCTCAATGATTCGGTGATTTCAACGGCTTTGTCATGGTACAAGCAATGCAGTTTGGCGATGAGCGCATCGTCGCTCAACCAATCAATTTTCTGGCTGGATTTGCCATTGCGAATCTTGTGAATGCGTTGGGCGGCATCGCCGATCCAGTCATCATCGTGTAACGTGCTGTTAAGTTGTGCGAGATGCGCTTGGCGTTGCTGGGTGAGGAGCGCCACCACTTCAACAGGAATCGCAGGGTTTTCGGAGAACTCTTTGATGAACGCATCAAAATAATCAATTTGTCCCAAGCCATCTTCAAGTGTTTTGAAGCGTTCGGTCAGTTGATTAAAGCGTTTTTTGTCATGAAAATGAGCCAAAGCCCGCGTCATGCCTTCGAGGTAAAACAAGGTCGTGCGGGCATTGTTTTGGTACAGCCAAAGTGCGGGATTGTCCTGCAAGCTCGATGCCGTGAGTTGGTTCGATAAGGCCGTGAGGTGGTGCAAAAAAAGGGCTTTGGTATTTTTCATGGTCATCTTCCGTGAAGGCAGTTATGTTTTACTTGAAGGGCGTTTGGCAATGATGACAGTCAAGTCCATGTTTTGCCCATTGCGTAGAATTTTGACCCGTGCTTGTGAGCCTGGCTTGAGTTGAGCTATTTCAGACAGCATGCCTGCGGTGTCTTTGATGGTGTTGTCATTGACTTGAATCAAAATGTCGCCGACGGAAATGCCCGCTTGCCCTGCAGGACCTTCGGGGCGAACGCTGGCGATGATGACGCCATCTTGACTCGGCAGGTTGAAGGTTTTGGCCATTTCTGGGGTGACATTTTGCGATGAGACGCCGATGTAACCACGTGTGACCGTGCCTGTGGCGATCAGTTCATCGGCCACTTGTTTCATGACCGTCACGGGGATGGCGAAGCCGATGCCTGCATTTGCGCCCTCACCGCTGGTGTTGCCCGTGACAATCGCGGTGTTGATGCCGATCAAATTGCCATTTGAGTCCACCAATGCGCCGCCTGAGTTACCTGGATTGATGGCGGCATCGGTTTGGATGAAGTTTTCGAATGTGTTGATGCCCAATTGATTGCGATGCAGTGCGGACACGATGCCCATGGTTACGCTTTGTCCCACACCAAATGGGTTGCCAATGGCGAGGACAACATCACCGACTTGCAATTGATCGTCATGACCCAACACAATGCTGGGCAATTTATCAAGGTTGATTTTGAGCACGGCGACATCTGAATCGGCATCTGAGCCGACAACGGTGGCGGATGCACGTCGACCGTCGCTCAAGGCCACCTCAATTTGATCCGCGCCTGCAATCACGTGGTGGTTGGTGACAATGAAGCCTTGTGGGTCAATGATGACACCTGAACCGAGGCTGCTGTCTGAACCTTGAGGGGGCTGGCCTTGGTTGTACAGTTGATTCAATGTGGGGTCGTTATACGGGTTTTTGGTGGTGGCGCGCGACGTGAAAATTTTCACGACAGAAGGCAGAGCGGTGGCCACGGCATCGTGGTACGATAAGCCCGCAACATTGCGCGGTGCTTCACGCGGCGCAAGCGATTCGCCACTTTTGAGTACGGGCGCAGCGCCTTTTTCACCACTCATCCAGCGCGTCACAGACTCGGGCAGCCATTGCGGTTTCAGTGTCAACACAACAAAAGCCGTGAGCACCAAGACCGTGACAACTTGAGCCAACCCTAACCAGAAACGTTTTAACATATGGAATGCACCACTTTATTGAGCGAGATCGATGCCATTTTAAATACAGCATCATTTAAAGATTATTGTCCAAATGGACTACAAATCCAAGGACGCCCAAGTATAACCAAAATTGCTGCTGCTGTCACAGCAAGCCGCAGTGTTATTGAGCAAGCGGCGGCTTGGGGGGCTGATGCGTTGTTGGTGCACCACGGTTATTTTTGGAAAGGCGAGGATGCCCCGATTGTGGGCATGAAGCATGGTCGGATTGCCGCTTTGATTAAACACGACATCAACCTGATCGCTTATCATTTGCCACTTGATGCACACCCCATTTTGGGCAACAATGCGCAGTTGGCTTTGAAATTGGGTTTTCAAGTTGCGGGACAAGTGCCCACAGAGCCGCTCGTGTGGCATGGCACATCGGATTGCTTGACCTTGGGTGAGTTGGCGGCGCGGATTGAGCAGCGTTTGGGGCGTGCGCCGCAGGTGATTGGGGATGCACGTGCCGCTGTGGGTACAGTGGCGTGGTGCACAGGTGCGGCGCAAGGGTACATCACAACGGCCGCAGCCTGTGGTGCTCAGACGTTCATATCAGGGGAGGTGTCTGAGCGCACTTTTCATGAGGCGCAGGAGCTGGGGGTCAACTACTTGGCATGCGGACACCACGCCACTGAACGCTACGGTGTGCAGGCTTTGGCTGAACATTTGGCAGGGGCTTTTGCGCTGGAATGTCGTTTTTTTGATGACAACAATCCCGTTTAATGTCATTTTTGACCGTGTGTTTTGTTACGTTTAATTTTGTTATCAACCATTGATCGCGTATGACCCTTATTGACCCCCATTTATCTGCACAAGCGCTGTTCACCACCGCGCTTGATCTACAAAAACAGCAGAAGCACATCGAAGCGGTGAGCTACTTTAATGCGGCTTTGGAAAAAGCCCCAGAACATTTTGCACAAATTAATGCGCAGCGTTTTGTCTCTGTGTGGAGCGGCTTTAAGCAAGCACAAGACCAGAGCGCGTGGGATCAATACGATGCGTTGCAACGCTTGGTGGTCATGGGTTTGACGCAAGGTCAGTGGTTTGTGGGTGAGGCGACCTTGGCGGCACCTTTATTGACCAATTTTTCTTTGTTGGCTTTCACACGAAAGCACGCTGCGCTTGTGCTTGATTCTCTGAAAAACCAGCCTCAGCCAGATTTTAAACATCAGCTTCCTGCCCTCAATAAAAAAATTAAATTGGGTTTTGTCGGGGCTGATTTTTTTTCGCAAGCGACGGCCTACTTGCTGACGGCTGCGATTGCCTGCATTGATCGTGAGGCGTTTGAGGTGTATGCCTATGATCACGGCGAGCACATCAAAGACGGTGATGAATACCGCGAGCGCGCCGAAGCCGCGTACGATGTGATTGTGCCCATCGGCGACATGGATGATGTTGAGGCGGCGCAGCGCATTTATGACGATGGCATTGACGTGTTGTTCAGCATCAAAAACCCCGCCAGCGCACGTTTGGCTGTGTTTGCCTTGCGGCCAGCGCCCATTCAAATCCATTACCTGTATTTCCCTGGCACATCGGGCATGCCTTTTTTTGATTACATCATTGGCGATCATGTGGTCACGCCGCCTGATTTGGACAGTGGTTATGCTGAAAAGGTGTTGCGCATGGAGGGGTGTTATCAGCCCAACGATGACCAGCGCCAATTGCCGATGGAGAGTAGCCGTGATTACTGGGACTTGCCTGAAGATGCGGTGGTGTTGGCGAACATGAGTCAGAATTATAAAATCACGCCACAGATGTTTGAAGTGTGGTGTCGTTTGTTGCATAACGATCACCGGCGCATTTTGTGGTTGCTGTCTGGCGGTGAAGAGGTGGAGCGCCATTTGCGGCGAGAGGCCGAGCAGCGCGGCATTGACCCTGCACGCTTGTTTTTCTCGCCGACGATGGGCATTCGTGCGCACCACACCCGCCTGCGATGTGCGGATGTGGTGGTCGATACCTTCCCGTATGGGGGGCATACTTTGACCAGCGATGCACTCTGGGCAGGCACGCCCGTGGTGACTTTGGCAGGGACAACTTTTGCATCACGCGTGGCCGCAAGTTTGTTGACCAGTGTTGGCTTGGCGAATTTGGTGGCGTGGCATGAAGATGAGTATTTCTCTAAAGCCGATCAGTTGGCACGCGATGCCGCGCAACGGCAGGCGATCCGCAAACATTTGGACGACAATCGATATGCGTTTGACTTGTTCAGTCCCCGTTCGTATGCCCGTCGTTTTGAAAAACTCATCAAAGAGACCGTGGCCAATCATTGGCAGGCGCTTTGATTGGTTTTCGTTTAGTTTGATATGTTTGTTTACAAAAATATTGGCATCTGCAAATGAAAATAGATATGAAAAACGATGAGGAATCATCATTTCCTGAGCTTTTACTAAACGGCTTGTGGCATTGCACGAGTTTAGAAAGATTCAATAAGATTTTACAAACGGGCTCAATAGAATGCGAACCAAGTATTCCAGATAGCGATAGATTTTGCTCAACAACCGACCCCATTTACCCGTTTGTTCGTTCCCTTGGCGGGGTAAGTTTATTTGACTTTCGTGAATTCAGCCCTCAAGCCTATTCTAAAAAGTACCCTGTTTCATCGTGGTGGACTTTTGCGCCTAATTGTGAAAGATTTGAGACTACTGTTTGGATAAGAATTGATGCAATCAAAGTATCAGACCGCTTAGTTACTGGCAGGGATTTGCTAAAATGCTGGAAAACACTAAAGCAATACCGCAGGTCAATAATGCCAATAATAGAGTGCGCTTACATTGGTGACTTAAATATATCTTGTTTTACAAGTGCGTATAGGTTTGATGTATGTTCAAATGCGTTCATCAAAATCGAGCACCAGCGGAATAACCCCTAAAAATCCAAAGACAGCGTTCGCAAAGGTTAATTTTATCGAGGTGTAGGTTTTGAAGTTGAGGTTATTCCGTGCTTCCTTAACTGACAGATTCGATCGTGAAGTGAAACACAACTAAATTAAAATCCTATTCATTAAAATGAATATGAGGCCTCTTGAAGTATTTATTCATCTTGCTGTGCCGCCCACATGGCCGCATAAGTGCCGTTTTTGGCCAAGAGCTCGCCATGCGTGCCGCGTTCGACAATGCGACCCGCATCCATGACCAGAATTTGATTGGCGTGGATGATGGTTGATAAGCGGTGTGCGACAATCAACGTGGTGTGATTTTGTGCGGCTTCATCGAATGCCGATTGAATCGCTTTTTCGGCATGCGAGTCGAGTGCCGATGTGGCCTCATCAAAAATCAAAATCGGTGTGCCTTTGAGCAAGGTGCGGGCAATGGCGACGCGCTGTTTCTCACCGCCAGAGATTTTCAAACCCCTTTCACCGACTGCTGTTTCCAATCCTTCGGGCAGACGGCTTAAAAAGTCATCCAAATGTGCAGCGGTTGCTGCGGCACGCACTTCATCCACGCTCGCATCGGGGCGGCCATATTGGATGTTGTAACCCAAGCTGTCGTTGAACAGCACGGTGTCTTGCGGCACAATGCCAATCGCGCGGCGCAGGCTGCTTTGCGTGACGTGCGCAATCGACTGACCATCAATCGCGATCTCTCCAGAATTGATGTCGTAAAAACGGAACAACAGGCGCGAGAGCGTCGATTTGCCCGCACCGCTTTTACCGACAATGGCGGTAGTGGTGTTTGGTGCGACCACAAAGCTAACATCATGCAAAATTTGACGGTTGTGGTTGTAGCTGAAATTCACATGCTTGAACTCGATTTTGCCCTCTGTCACTCGTAAGTCAACCGCATCAGCGGCATCGATCACATCGGGGGCGCTGTGCAATAAGTTGAACATTTTGTCCACGTCCACCAAGGACTGTTTGAGTTCGCGGTACATCACGCCGAGAAAGTTTAACGGCACATACAGTTGCAACATCAAGGTGTTGACCAAGACCAAATCGCCCAAAGTCAAGCGTCCAGCCACCACGCCCTGAGTGGTGTACCAAAGGATGACAATCAGTGCGATGGAGATGATCATTTGCTGGCCAAAATTGAGCAGCGACAGCGAGTTTTGTGATTGAATCGCTGCGTTGCGAAATTGTTTGAGCCCTTGATCGTAGCGCACGGCTTCAAATTGCTCGTTATTGAAGTATTTGACGGTTTCAAAGTTCAACAATGAATCGATTGCTTTTTGATTGGCTTTGGAATCCATTTCATTCATGCGCTTGCGGTATTGGGTGCGCCATTCGGTGATGCCCACGGTGTAGGCGATGTAGCAGATCAACGCAGCGGCGGTGATGCCGACGAACACCGCGTCGTATTTTGCCCACAGGAACCCAAGCACCATGAACATCTCGATCAATGTGGGCACAATGGTCATGAAAGAAAAGCCAATCAAGGTGCGCACACCGCGAGTGCCTCGTTCGATGTCGCGCGTCAAACCACCTGTTTGGCGGCTGAGGTGAAATTTAAGTGATAAATTGTGCAGTGTGTTGAACACCTGTAACGACACCGTGCGCGCGGCATTTTCGGACACACGGAAAAACACAATTTCACGCAACTCATTGAACATGGTCATTGAAATGCGCAGTGCGCCATAAGCGATCAGCAAGGCGATTGGCACGATCAATGCGGTCTGCACTGTCGGGTTTGGGGTCATGCCATCGATGATCTTTTTCAAAACGACGGGAATGCCGAGGTTGGACAGTTTCGCCAACGTCAAGGCGATGAATGCGAAAATGACGCGGTATTTGCTGCGCCAAATGTAGGGCCAAAGGCTTTTGATGGTGTGCCAATCAGAACGTTCATTGACGCGCAGGTCTTTTGAATCATCGTATGGCTGGGCGTTGCGGGGAGAGCGGGACATTGTTTGAACTTATAAAAAAGGGTCAAAGTGGTGTGACAACCGCTCATTCTACCAGCCTCTTGCCCAATGGGCTTGGGTCGCAATGGGGATAAAAATCGTCGTAATACCCATGAGACAAATGCGGTGTAAAATGAGGGCGTTATCACCACATCATAAAGCAGGCCAAATGACACTTTCCGCACAATTGCAGCACAGACTTGAACTGTTGAATCACCCATCGCACCGTGAGTTGTTGGCGCAAGGCTTGCGAGGCATTGAGCGAGAGACTTTGCGCGTCGATGCCGATGGCCATTTGAATGTCACGCCGCACCCAGAGGCATTGGGGGCCACACTGACACACCCGCAGATCACCACCGATTATTCAGAATCCTTGCTTGAATTCATCACCCCTGCTGAACACAACGCCGAGTCTGCATTGAACAAACTCGATGACATTCACCGCTTTGTGTACTCAAAACTGGATGGGCAAATGCTGTGGAGCCAATCCATGCCGTGCGTGTTGCCGAGCGAGGCGGAGATTCCCATCGCATGGTATGGCACATCGCACATTGGCATGCTTAAACACGTGTATCGCCGAGGCTTGGCGCTGCGTTATGGCAAAGCCATGCAGTGCATTGCGGGCATTCATTACAACTATTCTTTGTCTGAACGCATGTGGGCTGTCCTGCAAAAAGATGTGGGCGATCAAGGCAGTGCGCAAGATTTTCAGTCGGAAGCTTATGTGGCCACCATCCGCAATTTTTTGCGCTACAGTTGGTTGTTGATGTATTTGTTTGGTGCATCCCCCGCACTGTCAAAAGATTTTTTGCGGGGTCGTTCACACAGCCTTGAACAATTGTCCGATGACACTTTGTATTTGCCTTACGCCACCAGCCTGCGCATGAGTGATTTGGGCTACCAAAACAATGCACAGGATGGCCTCGTGCCACCGTATAACACGTTGATGGACTACATGCGCAACTTATCCAAAGCCGTGCGCAAACCATATCCACCCTATGAGGCTTTGGGCACGAAGCGCGATGGTGAATGGGTGCAAATCAACACCAATATTTTACAAATCGAAAATGAATTTTATGCCACGATTCGCCCCAAACGTGTGATTCGCAGTGGTGAGCGACCTGTTGAAGCGCTGTGTGACCGTGGCGTGCAGTACATTGAAGTGCGTTGCATGGACATCGATCCATTTGAACCCGTGGGCATCAGCTTGCAAACCACACGTTTTTTGGATGCCTTTTTGCTGTTTTGCGCCTTAAATGACAGCCCACTCACCCATGAGGCCGAAGGCCATGCCAACACTGAAAATTTTGCTCGAACAGTAAAGCAAGGTCGCCGTCCTGATTTGATGTTGAGCCGTGATGGTCAGGATGTGACTTTGCCAGCATGGGGTTTGGAATTGATTGAGCGGATTGCGCCCGTTGCTGCGTTGTTGGATGCACAAGATAGCGGTAGTGCCTTTGCCGACAGTTTGGCGGTGCAAAAAGACAAATTGCTGCATCCCGAGCACACACCATCGGCACGTGTGTTGCGAGAAATTCAGGCGCATGGTGGCTCATTCATTGCTTTTGCCACGGCACAAAGTGCGGTGCTGGCGGATGCTTTCCGTGCGCGCCCGCTTGATGCGGAACAGCAATCTGCATTTGAAAAATCAGCTGAAACGTCGCGGATCGAGCAGGCTGAGATGGAGCGCAAGCAAACAGGCAGCTTTGATGAATTCATCGAAGACTATCGCTCGCGCACCTCTCAGCAAATTTGTTGCGACGAATGAACAGGGTGAGGAGGTTCACGCTTGACTTGTGCGCGTGATGTCACCCGTGCTTAAAGCACATCATCCATTTTGACCAAGGGCAGGCGTGTTGAAACGGCATTCAGCGCGATGCCATGAATCATTTCATCGACGGTTGTGCAGCAATCGGTCACAATCGACACCGTGTATTTCTCTGCGGATTTTGAAATGGCCGTGTGTGTCACACAGTTTTGCGTCATCATGCCGCAGACCAACAGTTCGGTTACACCGAGCGCCGACAGTGTGGCTTCCAATGTGGTGTCAATGAAGCTGTCTGCATGTTGTTTCACCAAGATCGGTGCATCGGGTGCCGCAGCCAAAATGCGTGGGTGTATGCGCACTCCCTCTGTGCCTTCGTTAAAAAAAGGTGAAATGCCTTTGGCTGGATTGGCGATGTGCTGAATGAGGATCACTGGAATGTGTTGAGCGTTCGCTTTGGCAATCGCGGTTTCGATGCGCGACAGTGTCGCCTCGGCGTTCCACAGTGGGAAGTGACCGTTTGGAAAGTAATCATTTTGTAGGTCGATGACCAGCAATGCAGTGCTCATATGTGGCTCCTTGATGGAAGAAATGATGCGAGGTTGTCAGTTGAGACAATGTGCTGAAGCACAGAGGTGTCCGTGTTGTTTAGAATTGTACGGATCATCCAATGGCTTTGGAATTGTGAATTGTGCGACTTGGGGTGGGCTGACTTACAGTTTGAAAGGATCAATGTTGGATAAAATGAATCAAGCCATTGTGAAATGCCTCAAAGCCAATAGCCGTGCGAGCTGGCAGCACATTGGCAAACACGTTCATTTGACGGGGCAAGCCGTTGCAGCGCGGGTGTTGCAGATGGAGGATCAAGGCATCATTGAGGGTTACACCATACGTCAAGGGCAGGTTCAGCGGCACTTCATCACCGTGTTTATGGCCACCACTCAGTTTGATGTGTTTGAGGGTTTTTTAAAAGGCATTGGATCGGTTGAGCAGGCGTATAAAGTCACGGGTGAGGGCTGTTACCATGTGGTGTTTGTGTGCGAGCACGCCGATGAATTGGAACCCTTTTTGAATGCCCTGCTGCCATATGGTCGGTATAAGGTGTCGAGTGCCATACGTACGGTGAAGTGAGGCAAGTGCGATGGTGTTATTATTTGCAATGCAGGCCTGTTTTGCGACCGATGACATGACGGCTTGCATTTCTAAGTGTAAATTAAATGCGAAAAAGGACGGGGTTAAAGCCCGTCCTTTTTTATTGTATTTGTATTGAGGTGTGGCGTGGTGTTATTTAAGCCAATGCATTCAATGCCTGCTCAAAACGTGCCACCGTTGCATCGACATCTCGGAGTTTGTCGATGCCAAACAAGCCGATGCGGAATGTTTTGTAATCCGCAGGTTCGTCACATTGCAAGGGCACGCCTGCAGCGGTTTGTAGGCCTTGTGCAATGAAGGCTTTGCCGTTGTGGATGAGGTCGTCGTGGGTGTAGAACACCGCGACACCCAGGGCTTCAAAGCCTTGTGCAGCGACGCTGTTGAACCCTTTGTTGGCGAGCAGTGCTCGGACTTTTTGTCCCAACTCAATTTGGCGTTCACGCATCAGCTCAAAGCCGAAAACCTCCTGTTCCTTCATCATGTCACGGAAGTATTTCAGCGAATCGGTGGGCATGGTGGCGTGATACGCATGACCGCCTTGTTCGTAGGCTTGCATGATGTGCAACCATTTCTTCAAATCACAGGAGAAGCTGCTGCTGGTTGTGGCATTGACTTTGGCCACCGTAGCGTCGCTCAGCATCACCAAACCACTGCACGGCGATGCGCTCCAGCCTTTTTGGGGGGCGCTGATGAGCACATCCACGCCCGTGTCCGCCATGTTGACCCACATCGCACCCGATGCGATGCAGTCGAGCACAAATAGCCCACCGACGGCATGCACCGCATCGGCCACTGCGGTGATGTAGTCGTTGGGCAGCATCATGCCTGAAGCGGTTTCAACGTGAGGGGCGAAGACAACGGCGGGCTTCTCTTTGGCAATCGCGGCCAGCACTTCATCAAGCGGTGCGGGTGTGAAAGGGGCTTGTGAGCCGTTGCTTGTTGGGCTGGCTTTGAGCACGGTCACGGATGAGGCGATGTGACCTGTTTCTAAAATTTGTGTCCAGCGAAAACTGAACCAGCCATTGCGAATCACCAAGCATTTTTCATTTTGCGCCAATTGTCGCGCCACAGCTTCCATGGCATACGTGCCGCCACCGGGAATGACGGCCACCGCCTGTGCGCCATAGACCGATTTCAATGTGGTGGAAATGTCTTTCATCACACCTTGAAACTGTGCGGACATGTGGTTGAGTGAGCGATCGGTGAAGACCACGGAAAATTCCAATAAACCATCGGGATCAATGTTGGGCAATAAAGCGGGCATGGCAATTCCTTCAAAAAAGTAAGTGGGTGTTACTGTTTGTGTGAACTGGTTGTATGGTTTTTATGGTTGGATCTGTGGTGCGTTTGAATTAATTTCGCACAAATGAAATGGTTTGGATTTTGATCTCTGTGTCATCCTCATTGGCCTCAACCGTTCGGGGCTCGCACGGCTCTTCATCAAAGGCCAGATCGCCTTCAGCCACTTCGGTGTCGATGGTTAAATTTTTGAAATCAAATAAATTGCTGTCCATCAGGTGCGATGGCACAACGGTGTGCATGGCCGATGCCATGCTTTCAATCCAGCCTTTGTGCTTTTTATCCCACTCATTGAGCATGGCTTTCATGGCTTGGCGTTGTAGGTTTTCTTGCGATCCGCACAAATTGCACGGGATGATGGGGAACTGCTGCACCTCGGCGTAGCGCTCCATGTCGTCTTCGGAGACGTAAGCCAGTGGGCGAATCACAACGTGCTTGCCGTCGTCGGACACGAGTTTCGGTGGCATCGCTTTGAGCTTGGCGGCATAAAACATGTTGAGCAAAAAGGTTTGCAAAATGTCATCGCGGTGATGACCGAGGGCGATTTTGGTGGCGCCCAGTTCATCCGCGACACGATACAAGATCCCACGACGCAGACGTGAACACAGGCTGCATGTGGTTTTGCCTTCGGGAATGATGCTTTTGACGATGCTGTAAGTGTCTTGCGTTTCAATGTGAAACGGCACGCCCAATTTCGTTAAATATTCGGGCAAAATGTGCTCGGGAAAGCCTGGTTGCTTTTGATCCAAATTGACCGCGATGATGTCGAAATGAATCGGTGCGCGTGCTTTGAGTTTGAGCAACACATCGAGTAAGCCGTAGCTGTCCTTGCCGCCCGACAGGCAAACCATGACTTTATCGCCATCCTCAATCATGTTGAAATCACCAATCGCCTGACCGACTTGGCGGCACAGGCGTTTTTCGAGCTTGTTGTTCTCGTATTGAATTTTTTGTTCAGCCTTGCTGAGGGCTTGGGCAGGGGCTTCGATGGCAGCGGTGTTCATGGTTTTTCTTTACAAAACAAATTGACCTGCTATTTTACGCGAATTGTCGAATTGTTGACGGTGCATTCAAAGAGCGTGATCGGATGTGTGGAGAGACCGCATTTAAAAAAACGGACGATTCTCCTCACTCACTGATTAAATGGTTTTAAACACACAGATGAGTGCTGTTGTATCCCCAACGGGATGGTTTATTGTGCTGAACGGTCAGAAAAATACCATGCGCCCACACCAATCGCATCCACATCTGGATAAATGTCCGTTTTTTCACTGGAAATGTAAGCGGCAATGATGGCTTGTTTTTGCATCAAGGCTTCACCAATGCGGTCGCACAAGGTTTCTTGTAATTGCACATGTTCAATCGCCGCTTGAGCTGAAATCGTGTTGCGCACAAAGTCATAATCGACCACTTCATCCAAACCGTCGTGTTTGGGTGAAGCCGAAGCGCGGCGCACAAATGCCGTGACATTGAACACCATGGATTGTGGCGCGAGTTTTTCATGGTCGTACACGCCGATGGAGACTTGCAGGTGATAATCGCGCACAAAAATACAACGACAATCCATGAGGACGTGAGCGAGTTCTGGGGTGATGGGATGGGTCAGCATGAGGATCCGTCTAAAGTGAAGTTAAAAAATAAGGGTGTGTTGGGGCATGCGTGCACCGTACCCATTGGTGATGACATGCCGATGACATGAATTTGACAAATAAGTGGGTATCAGATGGGGCATCAATTTGCCCGATGCGTGAACATCACATCACGCGCTTGTGCGGACAGGTGTTGCCCACCATCCACCAACAGCGTCGTGCCGGTCATGCTGCGTGCGGACAAGGCGTATAGCATCGCCTGCGCCACATCATCGGGCGTTGAACCCCGCTGTAAAATGGTTGCATTGTGCGCATGAGCAAAGTCGTCTTGGGTTTGGTCACCTGATGGTAAGCTCAAGCCCGGGGCAATGCCGACCACACGCACGCGTGGCGCAAGCGCCATTGCCGCCAGTGTGGTGGCGTGTTCCAATGCCGATTTGGATAATGTGTACGATAAAAAATCAGGGTTTGGATTGTGCAGTTTTTGATCCAAAATATTCAGCACCACACCCGTTTGGGTCACATGCAAGCCTTGTGCAAGTTGTTGCGTGAGCAACAAAGGCGCAAACGTATTGGTGCGCCAATGCCGCTCAAAATGCGCCAAGGACAAAGGTTCTGGCTGGGTCAGCACATCGTAATTGAAATGAGACGCATTGTTCACCAGCACACCGACCGTCCCGAGGTCACGGGTGGCCGAAGCGATCAATTGGGCGACAGCGCATTCATCGTTCAAATCCGCTTGCAATGCGCAGGCCTGTACATTCAGTGCTCGCAGCTCATTGACCAACGCATGCGCCGCATCCATCGATTGACCATAGTGCACGGCCACATTAAAACCCGCCTGCGCCAAGGACACACACAACGTGCGTCCAATGCGTCGCGCCCCACCTGTGACAAGGGCGGTGCGGGGAAGAGAAGGGTCAAAAGCAAAAGCGGTCATGGTTCGATTTGTTATAATCCAAAATTAAAAATGCGCAGCACCATTGTACGCGCATCACTGACCATAAGAAAGCACCGCACATGGCATCGACTTTGCCCCAACCCTCGGCCACACAAATCGCTCGCAGCACCCAGCTTGTTGAACACATTCGCAGCCTCATCGATGCGCGGGGCGGCTGGCTGCCGTTTGATGATTACATGAATGCCGCGCTGTATACGCCGAATCTGGGTTACTACAGCAATGACGCCTCACCTTTTTCAGCTTTTGCTGCGACCGGTGATTTCATCACTGCACCGCTGCTGTCGCCATTGTTTGGCGCCTGCCTTGCAGAGCAAGCCTTGGAGGTCTTTGAACGGACTGGGGCATTCCATGTCTTGGAAATTGGTGCAGGCACGGGTCGCCTCGCCGCTGACATCCTTGCGCACCTGAGCGCGTGCGGTGTGACCGTTCATTACGATATTTTGGAGCTTTCAGGCACTTTGCGTGCCCAACAGCAAGCGACCATCGCTGACGCGCTGCCCGACAGCCCTCATCAGGTGCAATGGTTGGATGCGCTGCCCACCGATTATGAGGGTTTGATCATTGGCAACGAGGTGCTGGACGCAATGCCGGTGAAGCTCATTGGCGTGAACGATGGGGTGTGGTTTGAACGGGGTGTGGTTTTTGAAAAAGACCAGCTCGTTTATGTGGATCGCCCCACCGATACGCGCTTGCCCATGCCCAGCGATTGGATGCACGCCCTTGAAAACAGTGGCGCATCTTACCTTAGCGAAACCCAAGGCCAGCAAATGGCTTTCATCAACAGCCTCGGTGCATGTTTGCATAAAGGCGTGGTGCTCATGCTGGATTATGGCTTCCCTGCTCACGAGTTTTACCATCCGCAACGCAACACCGGCACACTCATGTGCCACATCCAACACGTCGCCCACGACGACGCGCTGTACCATACGGGCGTGCAGGACATCACCGCACACGTGAATTTTTCTGCCCTCAAACAGCCCAAAGGGCTCACCGCCATCGGTTACACCAATCAAGCCAACTTCCTCATCAACAACGGCCTACTTGATTTGCTCACGCAACTGCCGCCCGAAGAAACCCGCGCCGCCGCCAACCGCGCGCATAAATTGATGTCCGAAGCAGAAATGGGTGAATTGTTTAAAGTCATGGCTTGGGCAAAAGGTGTGGATTTTGCCGAGGACGATGTGCTGCAAGGTTTTGTGCGCGGTGATCGACTGGATACGCTGTAAAAAAACATGCTGTGGCCGTTGATGAAATGGGCCTTTGACTGGGTCAATTCACTGTAAAATGCGCTTGATATTTCGCCACGAAGGGTTTGCAATGGCTGACAAACCGTCCGTGATCCTCAATTTGAAACAAAGGTTATCATGAAAAAATTTCTAGAAGAATTTAAAAACTTTGCCAGCAGTGGCAATATTTTTGACCTTGCCCTCGGTGTCATCATCGGTGGTGCGTTTGCCACCGTGGTCGAAAGCTTGAGCAAAGACATCATTGGTGACTTCATCGCTGCACTGGGCGGTGCACCTGATTTGGGCGAACTGGTTGTTGAATTCAATGGTGGTCAAATCCACGTCGGCAACTTCCTCGGCGCAGTGATTAATTTTTTGATTCTGGCCTTTGTGCTGTTCATGATGGTCAAAGTCATCATGAAATACAAACTCGCCAATTTCCGTGCCCAAGGCAGTCGCGAATGCCCGTATTGCCGTGAATTCGTCGCGGTGGATGCGATTAAATGCAAATATTGCACATCGGACTTAAAAGCAAAAATCGATGGCGATGAAGGGGCGGATGAGCGGTAAATCAAGTGCGTTGACGAAATAGATTGGCTAATTGCGGCTAGGACTTCCCTCGGCGTTATAATTGACAAGTCACTGAATGGCTTGTCAATTTTTACAGAGGTTAAGCTGTTCAGGTCAAGTTTGTGAAAAACTTAATTCCTTTCTGTAAAATTTTGGCGGGTTGTTTACACTTTTGGAAATTTTGCTTACAGACCAAAAGGTTAATTGTGAGGATTGTCAAGGATGAGGAATTCACGGCAAAGCCACGTAGTCCTTGATAACCCTGAAAATTGACTCAAAATCATGAAAGCAAAAATTTCAGCCTCTTCAACAGAAAAAAGTGTAAACAACGCGACGATTTCCTACATCTTATCTTTTAACCAACATCGCTGTTGATAGATCATATTGATACTGCCCTAGCGTTTCATCTTTAATCCGCGCCACAACTTCATCAATAATAAAAATGGGCACCAAGAACCATTCTCTTGGCATAACAGGATGTCCGAACCGATCATTGATTTTAATATTCAATCTTGCGGAGTCAAAAAAACGATGCAACAAATACTCAAGTTTGGTACGGTTAATATGAAACAACTCATAGGTTGCCACAACTTCAACCTCTGCCATGAGGAACGTCGGATCTAGCTTTGCATTGGCAATCCGTCGAACGACATCGCCACTTGTCACGCCAATTTTATGGATTAAGTTTCGATTTTGTTTAATCTCTGGTAAGTCAGATTGACTTCTCAGCACATAAATCACGCCGCTGCCGATGTCATCGTCTTCAACATCATCAGAAAATAATGCCGATTTTTCAGAGTCACTGCTGGTTTCCAAGTGTTCTGAGGTGCTATCAAACAGCGGCCCCGCATTTGAATCTGTGATTCTACGACCCGCCTCATCTCGGTAAAGAGCCCTTTGCAATGAGCGAAGTAAAATATTGCTTTCAGTACCATTGTCATAAATAACACGCAAACGCCCATCCCACTTACCGAAGCTATCTTTTTTTAGGGGCTCCATCTCCGCTACATAAGCGATTTGACCAAACAAAATATAAAACTCACCTTTAC
>ERZ724525.199-NODE-199-length-31917-cov-7.563712_pt1 | contig 31917 bp, 31 predicted proteins | sample MGYA00376058_ERZ724525 | MGnify/ENA primary metagenome ERZ724525 (study PRJEB28724, sample SAMN07190888) | wastewater metagenome | isolation source: influent of sewage treatment plant in Hong Hong | place: USA: Christiansburg, Virginia | collected 2016-03-01 ... | reverse complement strand
TGTTTGAGGTCATGAAAAAATTGCGCGTTCACCCTGTGCAATACCTGCTCGTGGGCTCTGCGCTGTGCAGTTTCTTCCTGCTGCTGATCAGCCTGTCCGAGCATCTGGGTTTTGCCACGGCCTATGTCATTGCCGCAAGCTCCTGCGTCGCACTGCTGGCCTTCTACGCAAGCCATATTCTGGGCAGCATCAAGCGTGGCCTGCCGTTTGCCGCCGCCATTTCTGCGTTGTATGGCCTGCTCTATGTGCTGCTGCAACTAGAGCAGACCGCTCTGGTCGTAGGCTCCATTGCATTGTTTGCCGTGCTGGCTCTGGTCATGATCTGCACCCGACATGTGGACTGGTACGCCTTTGGCCAAAGCGATAGCGATAGCGATGGCGATGGACCAGCCAAAGCAGTGGCAGACAAGGAGCGGGTATGAACACCGCCCAGCATTCGCTTGAGGCTCAAACCCTGCTGGCCATCTCATCGCAGCACCTGCTCAATGAAGGCAGCGTGCAGCAATACCAGCAGCTCTGGCTGGCTGCACAAAGCAGTGGCGACCGTGCAGCACAGCAGACTGTTCGCCAGCATGTGGCGGACGCCGGTCGACTGCTGCAAGCGCAGCGCGCCAACCCACAGGCTAGAGCTATGTGGCTGGCCTTGATGAGCCTGCGCTGCTCCATGCTGATGCCGCGCCTGCGATTCTGAACTCTCTACCCCCAATAAAAAAGGTGACATGCGTCACCTTTTTTATTGAAGCAGAGCCAAGACTCAGGCCAGCTCAGAGTCCAGCAGCTTGCGTATCGGCGCAGGCAAACCCAACTCAGCCCAGCCTGCGGCATTGACCCAGCAGGATTCATTTTCTTCAGAAACCATAGCTTCCTGCGCTTGATCCATAGTGACCAGCACCGGGTGAAGGTGTAAATCCTTATGCGTCAGCACATGCAGAAAACCGGGCAGGTCTTGCCAGCGGTGCGCAGCGCTATCAAGCCAGGTCACGTTTGCAAAGCGCTGCAAGGCCTCATAGCTATCAAAGACTGGCGGGCTGTAAAGCCCTGCCCAAATGCCGACTTGCGGGCGCTTTTGTAGCCACACGCGGCGCTGACTATCCACGGCCACCAGTAGCCACCACGCTTCAGATGTTCGTTTGACCTTGCGCGTGCGCACCGGGTAGGCCTCAGGGTTGCCAGCGCGCCCGGCGCGGCATTCATCGTGCAGCGGGCAGACCAGGCAGCTAGGCTTGCGCGGCGTGCAGATGCTGGCGCCCAAGTCCATCATGCCCTGCGTGTAACGCGGCATGGCTTCGTACAGATTCTCTGTGGGGCACAACTGCTGCGCATGCACCCACAGCTGCTTTTCATTTTTGGACTGCGCCAGATCGCCATCAAAGCCCAGCACGCGCGTGAGCACGCGGCGCACATTGGCATCCAGAATCGGTACGCACTCAGAAAAGCAGAACGAAGAAATCGCACCAGCGGTCGAGCGGCCAATGCCGGGCAGCGTTGCCAGCTCTTCAGCAGTCTGCGGAAAAGCCCCGCCCCATTGCTCCATGACGGTTTGCGCGCATTTATGCAAATTGCGGGCGCGGCTGTAATAGCCCAGGCCGCTCCACAACGCCAGCACGGCATCTTGCGGTGCAGCGGCCAGACTGGCTACGTCAGGGAATGCATCCAAAAAGCGCTGGTAGTAGCCCAGCACAGTGCTGACTTGAGTCTGCTGCAGCATGACTTCAGACAGCCAGACGCGGTAAGGATCACGGGTTTGCTGCCAGGGCAAATGATTGCGGCCATGGCTGGCCTGCCACTGCACGACAGCAGTGGCAATCGAAGGGAAAGTCAAGATTTCAAGCTACCAGGTTGATGTCCAGCGGCGCGGAAGCGGTTTGGGCGCGCTCAGACCATAGTGGCACCAGCAGCTGGGCTGATGCACTGATCAACTGCCTCTGCAAAGAGCCCAGATGAGCCTGCGCATTTTCCATATCGGCAATGCGCTCTTCCAGATCCGTGGCTGCGCCGCTGATGCGGTCGACCGCTTCCAGGCGGCGCGTGTAACTACGTTTACGTTCGCGCAATTGTGCATCGACAGGCGCAGTCAGTGATTTGCTCCACATTTCTACATCGTTCGATGCCGCTTCAAACACGGTGCGCAGACGCAGCGCCAGCGCCTTGATCAATCGGTGTGAAAAATCTGCACTCGTGAGCTTGAAGGCACTACTCAAGCCCAGGTACTGGGTGTAGCTGCCTTCGATGCTGCGCAGGTCCTCAGTGAAGTCGGACAGCATCAGCGCTGGCGGCACCTGCAGAGAAAAGCTGAATTCAGCATTGAGCTCTCTGAATGACGTGCTCATCAAGTTCTGCATTTCTTCGGCCTGCGCTAGCACCTTGACGGCCACCGCATGCAGTCGCTCAAACGTCTGCTCATAGATCTTGCGCACACCCAGCTTGAGGCCACGCTGATCCAGTGCATCTTTGAGTTCGGTCAGCTCTTTTTTCAAAGCCGCCGAGCTGAGCAGCTGAAAAATATCCTTGAGCATGCGCATCTGCAGCGTGCGCATGGCCTGAACCTTGGTCGAGCTCTGGTCAAACTCCTGGTTCTCACCCTCAATGCGCGAGCGCATGCCGGCAATCACACTGGCGTTCTTGCCGCGCAAGCCGCACAGCTCAGCCAGCTGGTCGTCCAGCTCTCTGCGGCGCATATTAATAACTCGGTCCACCTGCCCCTGCAGTTGCTGCACATTGGCATGTACTGCGGCCTGCAGCACCTTCTGGCGCTGACCCATGATGCCGTTGGCCAGCAAGTCCTCAAACGCGGGCAGGCCGCTGGCCTGCAGCAAGGCATCGTTGCGATTCACCTTGGCGACCAGACCCTTCTGGGCAGAAACAGGCAACACCTTGTCGACCGAGACACCCAGCAGATTGGCCGAGTCCTGCTGCTGCCTGCGCAACTGCGCCTGCACCTGCGCGCCAGAGCTGAGACTGTCCCACAGCGTATCGACCTTGTTGAGCACCACCAGACGCGATGCAGCCAGCGCATCGTCACCACCAGCCTTACCTGCACCCGCAGGCAGCACATGATCACGCCAGATGGCAAGGTCAGACTTGGTGACACCCGTATCAGCCCCCAGCACAAAGACCACGGCATGGGCCTGGGGGATGAGGTTGACCGTCAACTCAGGCTCCGCACCCACGGCATTCAAGCCTGGGGTATCCAAAATCACCAGCCCCTGCTTGAGAAGCGGGTGCGGCATGTTGATGAGCGCGTGGCGCCACATGGGCACTTCCACCCAGCCATCGGCATCCACCATGGGGTTATCGGCTTCATCGTCGTCATGCCAGAAACCCAGCCTTCTAGCCTGATCAACGGAGACCTTGCGCACCTCGGCCACTTTCACCAGCGTGTCTGCAATCTGCTGCGCATTGCTAATATCCAGTGGGTACTGCGCCCATGCATCGCTGCGCACACGCCACTGGCCCAGACTCTCGGGCGACTCACGCGTGTCAATGGGCAGAAGGCGCAAGCTGGGCATCAGCTCAGCCTCCCAACCCAGCTCTGCCGGGCACATGGTGGTGCGGCCTGCGCTCGCAGGCATGAGGCGGCGACCGTAGTGGGCAAAGAAAATAGCGTTGATCAGCTCTGATTTTCCGCGCGAAAATTCGGCCACAAAAGCGACCATGACCTTGTCGCCGCGCATCTGATCTTCAAGGCGCTGCAAGCGCTCCTGCACGGAGGAGTCCAGCAAATCCTGCGCCATCAGCCATTCGCGCAGCTCCTGCAGCTGCGAGGCGAAACCTCGTCGCCACGCACCATGTTGGCCAAACTGCTCGTTGAATGAAGCTGTCACGTCTACCCCTCTTGTTTGTGCAAGTCGCCCAGTCAGCGAACACCGCCAGCCTGATCAAAATATAGCATTGGCTATTGTCAGGGCTGCCATGCACTGCTGCACACCGAGTATCGGCGCATGTCCACTAACTCCGCATCAAATACGCGCGCATCTCACGCCGTGCTGTGTCATATCAGACAATAGCGCTGAATTTTGAGTCAAAACAACCTCAAGCGCCCATGAAGAAAGCGCTAGCAGCTATCAAATTCAAAGAGCTTTTGCCTCTTTCTGGCAGCGGGCGCAATAAAAGGTGCTGCGCTGGCCCTGCTTTATCAGTTTGATAGGCGCACCGCAATGCGTGCAAGGCAGGCCCTCGCGGCCATAGACTTTGGCCTGCAGCTGAAAGTGCCCTTCCATGCCATTGGCCGCAGAAAAGTCTCGCAGAGTGGTGCCTCCCTGCTCCACCGCCAGTGCCAGCACAGAGCGAATCGCCTCATACAAAGTTTTGACCTTGCGTGGCCCCACATCCCGCGCAGGTGTGGCCGGGTGAATCCGCGAGTGAAACAGCACCTCAGAGGCATAGATATTGCCCACCCCCACCACCACGCTGCCGCTCAGCAGCAATTGCTTGATGGGTGTGCGGCTGGCGGCCAGCCCGGCCTTGAAGGCATCAAACGTGAAACTGCTACTCAACGGCTCCATGCCCAAATGGTCAAGCAACTTGCGCGCCAATGCATCACCCTCATCAGACACATAAATCACGGCGCCAAAGCGGCGCGGGTCATGCAGGCGTAAAAGCCCTTGAGAAGTTTTCAGGTCAAAGTGGTCGTGCGTCCCCGCGCTGCCCAGCGGTGCCTCGTCAAGTCCCACAAAGCGCAGGCTGCCCGACATGCCCAGGTGTATGAGCAGCAGCCCTTCACTCAAATCCACCAGCAAATATTTACCGCGTCGACGCACGCCCAATACCTCTCGCCCGACCAGCGCCTGCGGCAATAGCCCCAGCGGCCAGCGCAAGGGTTTGCCCAAGGCTGCAGCATCAATGCGCGCACCCGCGATGCGGTCCGCAAAAGAGCGGCGCGTAACCTCGACTTCAGGCAACTCAGGCATGCAATCTCTTCTTCACCAAGTATTCAACAAGCTTGGATTATTATGGGCCGATGGTTCATCCTCTACGTATTCAGGGACTCGCCGTGGCCACCGCTCTGGCCATGGGATCGGCAATCGCATCCGCCCAACCTGCCGACCCGCCACCCAAAGTGGACAGGACCGAGCAAGCGACTGACCTTGAGCAAAGTATGGAGCGCGAAGGCAATCAGGCCGCCCTTTCTGCCGAACTGTTCTATGAAATCCTGGTGGGCGAGCTCGCCGCCCAGGAAGGTGCCCTGAACGACGCACAGGCCCTGATGATGGAAGCTGCGCGCAGCAGCAACAACGAGAAGCTCTACCGCCGCGCTACAGAGCTGGCAGTTCAGTCCCGCTCTGGCGATCGCGCTTTACGCAACGCCCGCGCCTGGCTGGAGGCTTATCCAGAATCACGCGATGCCAACCGCGCCGTCCTGCGCATTCTGGTGGCCATGAATCGCATCGCCGACTCGGCCAGTTACCTGCGCCGCGAAGTAGAACTGACGCCAGCAGCCAACCGCAGCGCCACCTTTTTAGCCATCACCCAGCTCTATAACAATGCCTCAGACAAGTCTCTGGCCGCTGATGTAGTGGAGCAGGCACTGGAAATCGATTTCAAAGACCCAAAGAACGGCCCCATGGCCTTGGCTGCCGTCGGCCACATGCGTCTTGTGGCCGATCAAAAACAGGCTGCACTGCAAGCGCTGCAAAACGGTGCCAAGCTGAGTCCGGATTCGGGCGCTATCGCCCTGCTGGCCATGGAGCTGCTGGAGTCAGGCTCCACCGAAGTCGAGCCACTGGTTAAACGCTATCTTGAAAAAAATGCATCGCCCCAGCTGCGCCTGACCTATGCCCGCGTGCTGCTGGGCCAAAAGCGCAATGCAGATGCCAAGGCTCAACTGCAACTCATCACCCGAGAGAACCCGGAATTCCCAGAAGCCTGGGTCATTCTGGCCAATCTGCAGCTGCAAGATAACGAGCTGGATGCCGCAGATACTTCGCTGGCCCAGTTTGGCGCGCTGCTGCCCAAGCTGCCCGATGGTGTGGGCCGCAATGCCGGTGAAGCCCAGTTCTATCTGCTCAAAGCTGAGCTGGCCGAAAAGCGCAAGCGCTATGACGAGGCCGACGATTATCTGCAGCGCATTCCTGACGCCGCCAATCTGCTGAGCGTACAAGCGCGCCGCGCCGATATGCTGGCGCGTCAGGGCAAGGTACAAGAAGGCCGTGCACTCATTCAGGCCACGCCCGCTACCGGCCCCAATCAAAAGCGTCTCAAACAAATCGCAGAAGTGCAGTTGCTGCGCGATGCGGGCCTGAATCAGGAGGCCTACACACTGCAGGCCGATCTGCAAAGCCAGTCCCCCAACGATGTGGAACTGGCCTATGACACTGCCCTGTTGGCAGAAAGAGCCGGCAAATTTGATGAGATGGAGCGCCTGCTGCGCGACATCATCAAGCGCAAGCCCGACTTCAAGCATGCGTATAACGCTCTGGGCTACTCCTACGCAGACCGCAATATCAAGCTGGAAGAAGCACAAGCCCTGATCCAGAAGGCGCTGGACATGCAGCCCGGCGACCCCTTCATCACCGACAGTCTGGCGTGGGTGCATTTCCGCCGCGGCAATCTGCCCGAAGCAGAAAAGCTACTGGAACAAGCCTATGCCACGCGTCAAGATGCAGAAATTGCCGCCCATCTGGGTGAAGTTCTGTGGACACAAGGCAAACAAGACCGCGCACTACTCGTCTGGAGTCAAGGCCTGAAGGAAGACAGCAGCAACGACACACTGCTTGAGACCCTCAAGCGCCTGAACGTCAAGCCATGAAGCCCATTACCCAACTGCGCAAGACCTGGCTGACCCTGCTGATGAGCGGTGCGGTTGGCAGCGCTTTTCTGACTGGCTGCGCTCTGCCAGAGCGCCAGCTGACGCCCGATGCGACCGCGTCCAGTCAACACTGGTCAGGCCGCATGGCCTTGCAGGTACAGGACTCACAGCAGCAATCCTTCAGCGCCGGTTTTGAGCTGCAAGGCCGGCCCGAAAGCGGCACGCTGCTGGTTTTCAACCCACTGGGCTCCATCATCGCTCGACTGCAATGGACGCCTGCGGGGGCCACGCTGCAGCAAGGCGAGCAGATAACAACATCCGACTCTCTGCCCGAACTCATCACCCGCCTGACAGGCAACGACATCCCCGTTGCTGCGCTGTTTGACTGGCTACAAGGCAAAGACACCGCAGTCACCGGCTGGCAAACCGATCTGTCGCGCATCAGCGAAGGCCGCCTGCGAGCTGACCGCAGCAGTCCGCCACCCGAGGCATCGCTGCGTATCGTGCTCGACCAGGAATCACGCTGATCCGCGATTTCTGGCCTGTTCTGGTGCTATCGTTGCGCCGTTTTTCTTCCACATATATTCGCCATGCACTCGCTTTATGACGTGCCGGCTCCGGCCAAGCTCAATCTGTTTTTGCACATCACAGGCCGCAGGCCGGACGGCTACCACCTGCTGGAATCCGTCTTCATGCTGATTGACTGGCACGATGTACTGCACTTTGAACGCAGCCCCAGCAGCCAGATCAGCCGTGAAGACCTGAACGGCGTGGCCCTGCCCCCAGACGATTTGATTACCCGAGCAGCCCGCGCGTTGCAGCAAGCCACAGGCTGCACCCAAGGCGTGCACATCGGCATTCAGAAAAATTTACCGGCGCAAGCCGGCATGGGCGGCGGCTCATCGGATGCAGCCACTACGCTGCTTGCGCTCAACCGTCTGTGGAACCTGAAGCTCTCACGCCAGGAGCTGCAAAAAATCGGATTAACACTAGGTGCCGACGTGCCATTTTTTCTCTGCGGTCACTCTGCCTGGGTCCGCGGGATTGGCGAAATCATGGAGCCGCTGAGTGGCAAAAATGCCTTACCAGAGCAGCAGTTCATCGTCATCAAACCCGAACAAGGACTGGAAACCGGACAGATTTTCACCAGCGCTCTCCTGAAACGCGACACAAAGCCTGCTATAGTTGCGGACTTCGCTGCAGAGCACTACGGTTTTGGCCGAAACGACTTGCAGCCAGTCGCTGAAGGCTTGCAGCCTGAAGTAATGAAAGTCAGAACCTGGCTGGAGTCCTTCAAACTGCATGCTAGAATGACGGGCTCAGGAAGTGCAGTCTTTGCACCATTGACACAGACGATTGATTTGAATAGTGCACCAAACACTTGGAAAATCAAAATCTGTAAAAATCTCGAATCTCATCCACTTTTGAGTTGGGTTTCTGGATAAAAAGTTTTAGGCTTTTTGTCTTCGACAAAAGACCTGTGTAGGGGAGTCGCCAAGTTGGTTAAGGCACTGGATTTTGATTCCAGCATGCGAAGGTTCGAGTCCTTCTTCCCCTGCCAAACATCTTCTTGCGTCATAGCAACCCACAGCACTGGGACGCACAATGCATTCACATCATTCAGATTTCATGGTCTTTACAGGCAATGCCAATCCAGGCATGGCCCAAGAGATCGTTAAGCACCTTGGCACTACCCTCGGTGCTGCTGACGTTGGCTGTTTCTCCGATGGAGAAGTTGCAGTCGAGATCAAGCAAAACGTTCGCGCTCGTGACGTGTTTGTGGTTCAGTCCACATGCGCCCCCACCAACGACAACCTCATGGAGTTGTTGGTCATGGTTGATGCACTCAAGCGTGCATCCGCCGAGCGTATCTGCGCCGTGATCCCGTACTTCGGCTACGCCCGTCAAGACCGCCGCCCCCGCTCCAGCCGCGTGCCAATCACAGCCAAGGTGGTTGCCAACATGCTGCAAGCAGTGGGTGTCGAGCGCGTTCTGACCATGGATCTGCACGCCGACCAAATTCAAGGCTTCTTCGACATTCCCGTAGACAACATCTACGCAACCCCCGTGTTGCTCAATGACCTGCGCCAGAAGAACTACGAAGACCTGATCGTTGTGTCCCCCGACGTTGGCGGTGTGGTGCGTGCTCGCGCCCTGGCCAAGGAACTGGGTTGCGATCTGGCCATCATCGACAAGCGTCGCCCCAAGGCGAACGTGTCTGAAGTCATGCACGTGATCGGCGACATCGACGGCCGCAACTGCGTGATCATGGACGACATGATCGACACCGCAGGCACCCTGGTCAAGGCAGCCGAGGTGCTCAAGCAGCGCGGCGCCAAGAACGTGTACGCTTATTGCTCACACCCCATCTTCTCTGGCCCAGCCATTGAGCGCATCGGCAACGGCACGGCTCTGGACGAAGTGGTTGTGACCAACACCATTCCGTTGAGCCTCGAGGCTCAGCAGTGCGGCAAGATTCGCCAGCTGTCCGTAGCAGGCCTGTTTGCCGAGTCGATTCACCGGATTTCTACCGGTGATTCGGTGAGCAGCTTGTTTAGCGCTTAAAATCTCTGGCTTTTCGGGCTTGAGCCAAACAAACCTCCTGCGGGAGGTTTGACTGTTTCGAGTCCACCTCAAGAATCCAAGGCCTTTTTTCAAGGTACAGGTTCTTTTATCAATAGGGCGAGACTGGTCGCGGTCCGCCCATCTAGGAGTTAGTTATGCAATTCGTCGCAACTGAGCGCGCAAAGCAAGGTACGGGTGCGAGCCGCCGTCTGCGTCTGTCGGGTAAGACTCCCGGCATCGTTTACGGTGCTGGTGAAACCCAACTGATCGAAATCGATCACAACGCCCTGTGGCACGCTGTGCACAAGGAAGCTTTCCACTCCAGCATTCTGGACATGGAAATCGCCGGTCAAGTGACCAAGGTTGTTCTGCGCGACGTGCAGTTCCACCCCTTCAAGAAGCTGGTGCAACACATCGACTTCCAGCGCGTTGATGCAACTACCAAGCTGCACATGAGCGTGCCTCTGCACTTCGAAGGCGCAGAAGAGTCCCCAGCTGTTAAGGCTGACAACTGCACCATCACCCACATTCTGAACGAAGTGCAAGTGATCTGCGAACCCGCAGTCCTGCCCGAGTTCATCAAGGTGGACCTGAGCGCTCTGACCTCCAAGTCCACTCTGGGCCTGCAAGGTCTGAAGCTGCCTAAGGGCGTGACCGCTGTGGTGCGTGGCGCCAACAAGAACCCTGCCGTGATCTCCATCAAGCTGCCCGACGTGGCTCCTGCTGAAGGCGCTGCACCCGCTCCTGTGGCTGCTCCCGCTAAGAAGGGCAAGAAGTAATTCTTGTGACCTCGGTACAGCGCACGTTGCTGTACTCAAAGAAAAGGCCCACCTCGGTGGGCTTTTTCTTTGGGGTTGAAAAAACTGCTCCTGCCTGCCCGCCTTTGCTAGCAAGAAGATAATCAAGTCATGATCAAACTGTTTGTCGGCCTCGGCAATCCCGGCCCTGAATACGAAGACACACGGCACAACGCCGGCTTCTGGTGGATTGATGCGCTGGCGCGCGAGCTGAAGGTCACTCTGGCTCCAGAGCGCAGCTACTGGGGCCTGATGGCTCGCACCACCATCCACGGCCAGCATGTCTGGCTGCTGGAGCCTCAGACCTTCATGAACCTGTCTGGCAAGTCCGTAGGCACTCTGGCACGCTTCTTCAAAATTCAACCCGAAGAAATTCTGGTCGTGCACGATGAGCTGGACTTTGAGCCCGGAGTGGTCAAACTCAAGCTGGGCGGCAGCCATGGCGGCCACAACGGCCTGCGCGATATTCATGCCCAACTGGGCTCACCCAACTACTGGCGCTTGCGCGTAGGCATTGGTCACCCCGGCAACAAGGGCGAAGTGGCTAACTGGGTGCTGAAAAAGCCCGCCCCCGATCAGTTAAAACTGATTGAAGATGCCATCACACACTCGCTAAAGGCATGGCCCGAGATGGTGGCTGGACAGATGGACAAGGCCACGCTGGCCATCCACACCACGAAGACCCCGCGCCCCAAGCCACCGCGCAAGCCTGCACCCGATGCAGCGCCAGCATCCACTGACAACGCCTGATGCAAAAAAAATAGCTCCTAAAACAGGAGCTATATGCGCTTGATTGATAAGGGCCAGAGGCACAAAACCTCTTAAAAATCTTAATCCAGCTTCTTGGCCTGCGTCAGCTGCTCGTACTTTTTAAACAGCACCTCGTGGCTTTCCACATACTCAGGGTTCACGGGAATGCAGGCCACAGGGCAAATCTGCACACACTGGGGCTCATCAAAGTGGCCCACACATTCCGTGCATTTATGCGGGTGGATTTCATAGAACTGCTCGCCCATGTAGATGGCGTCGTTCGGGCACTCAGGCTCGCACACATCACAGTTGATGCATTCATCCGTAATCATCAATGCCATGAGCCAGCTCCTCTGCAGTTCTTCGAATAAGTAGCGCTCATTATCCCAAGCCCGCCAAGACATGGCGGCACTCGGGACAAAGCCAATACGCCTCGCAGACCGCTCATTCACGGCATATCACCGGCACAATGCCGTTATGCTGCGCAGCACGCAAAAGACCTCTGCGTTTTCCTCACGATGAACCTTCGCCCAAAGCCATGAGCATCTTCTTGCTCAAACGCCTGCTCACGCTGATCGCCACCTTGCTGGGTGCATCTATCGTGGTGTTTGCCGTGCTTGAAATTTTGCCCGGTGATGCCGCCCAGATGCTCATGGGCCCCGACGCCGCCCCCGAAGCCGTGCAGGCCATGGCGCAGCAACTCGGCCTTGATCAGCCCGCACTCACAAGGTATTGGCAGTGGATTAGCGGCCTGCTTCATGGCGACATGGGAACCAGCTACGCCTACGGCTCGCCAGTGTCCGAGCTGGTGTGGGAGCGCCTTATCGTTACCGTGCCGCTGGCCATCATGGCCATGGGCATTACCGCCGTACTGGCCATTGCGGCTGGCGTGTTTGCCGCAGCAAACCACAAGCGCTGGGGCGATGTGGGGGTAATGGGCCTGGCGCAGATCGGCATTGCCATCCCCAACTTCTGGTTTGCGATTCTTTTGATCCTGCTGTTTTCAGTCAAGCTGCAATGGTTCTCGGCCGGTGGCTTTCCGGGCTGGAGCGAGGAAGACGGCGGCGGCTTCTGGCCCGCGCTGCAGGCGCTGCTACTGCCCGCTGTTTCTCTGGCCGTGGTGCAGGCCACCATTCTGGCGCGTATCACCCGCTCCGCCGTTTTAGAAGTGCTGCGTGAAGACTTTGTGCGCACCGCCCGCGCCAAGGGGCTGTCGCGCGGTGCAGCGCTCTGGGGCCATGTGCTGCGCAACGCCATGATTCCCGTCATCACCGTCATGGGCCTGCAGTTTGCCAACCTGCTGGCAGGCACCATCGTCGTGGAAAACGTGTTCTACCTGCCCGGCCTCGGCCGCCTGATCTTTCAGTCCATCGCCAATCGCGACGTCATCGTGGTACGCAACTGCGTGCTGCTGCTGGCCGCCATGGTGGTGGTGGTGAATTTTGTGGTCGATGTGCTGTATGCCGCCATTGATCCCCGCATCAAGGCCAGCGATATATGAGCGCGCCTGTGCCCGATTACCCCACCCGCGCCTTCACGCGCACGCAGCCGCAAAGCTTTGGCCAGCGCGCGCTGCAGCACCGCAGCTTTTTGCTGGGCGCGGTACTCACAGCTTTACTGATTACCGCAGCCCTGCTGTCTTTTGTCTGGACACCCGGCTCCGCCTACGAAATAGACATGAATGCGGCACTGCAAGCCAGCAGCAGCCTGCACTGGCTGGGCACCGATGCCTTTGGGCGCGACATTGCCTCGCAAATTCTCGTCGGCGCACGCGCCTCCATTGCCGTAGGCCTGATTGCCGTGGGCATAGGCCTGGCACTGGGCGTAGCTCTGGGGCTGATTGCCGCGGCTCGCCGGGACTGGGTGGAAGAAATCATCATGCGACTGGCAGACTTCACCTTCGCCTTCCCCGCCCTGCTCTCGGCCATCATGCTCACCGCCGTGTTTGGCGCGGGCATGGTCAATGCCATCATCGCCATTGGCATCTTCAACATTCCCACATTTGCACGCATTACCCGTGCATCGGCCAACGCTATCTGGGCGCGGGACTATGTGCTGGCCGCACGCGCCTGCGGCAAGAGCCGCACCGCCATTACGCTGCAGCATGTACTGCCTAATATTCTTTCCGTGCTGGTGGTGCAGGCCACTATTCAGTTTGCGCTGGCCATTCTGGCCGAGGCCGCGCTGTCCTATCTGGGCCTTGGCACGCAGCCGCCCCAGCCCTCATGGGGCCGCATGCTCAGCGATGCGCAGACCCTCATGTTTCAGGCACCCCTGCTGGCCGTCTGGCCCGGCGTGGCGATTGCCCTTTCGGTATTGGGCCTGAACCTGCTGGGCGACGGCCTGCGCGACCTTCTCGACCCTCGACTGACACGCGAGCGCTAATGCGTAGGGATACCGACCATGGCTTTGCTTGAAGTCTCCAACCTCACCATCAATCTACAAACCCATCGCGGCCGCGCTCAGGCCGTGCGCGATGTGAGCTTTACGCTGGAGCGCGGCGCCACGCTGGGCCTGATCGGCGAATCAGGCTGCGGCAAATCGCTGACGGCACTGGCCCTGATGGGCCTGCTGCCCGACCATGCGCAGATCGACGGCAGCATTCAGCTGGACGGCAAAGAACTGCTGGACATGAACGAGCGCCAGCTGTGCGCGCTGCGCGGCAACCGCATGGCCATGGTGTTTCAAGAACCCATGAGCGCCCTCAACCCCGTGCACAGCATTGGTCGGCAAGTGGCAGAGCCGCTGCGCCTGCACCAAGGCCTGAGCCGCGCGCAAGCCCGCGCCCGCGCCACCGAGCTACTGGAACGCGTAGGTATTGCACAGGCCGCCCAGCGCTTGGATGAGTACCCGCACCAGTTCTCTGGCGGGCAGCGCCAGCGCATCATGATTGCCATGGCGCTGGCCTGCGGCCCCGACCTACTGGTGGCGGACGAGCCCACCACCGCGCTGGATGTCACGGTGCAGCAGCGCATTCTGGATTTGCTGCAGGAGCTGGTGGCCGAGCATTCCATGGCGCTGGTACTCATCAGCCACGATCTGGGCGTGATTGCTCAGAATGTGGAGCAGCTATTGGTCATGTACGCCGGCACCGTGGTGGAGTCCGGCATGACGGAAACCGTCTTCGCCCAGCGTGCCCACCCCTATACACGCGGCCTGTTCGCGGCGCGCCCCCAACTGCACGCTGCCAGCAACACCGACCGCCTGCCCACCATTGCAGGTGCCGTGCCTGAGCTGGTAGACCTGCCCGCAGGCTGCCCGTTTGCAGGCCGCTGCAGCTACACCCAGAGCAACTGCTTTATTGAACGCCCACAGCCCCGCACGCTGCACCAGCCCAGCGTGGCTGCGCCTGCATCCCTGGCCTCATGGCGCCAACCGCATCGGGTGCGCTGCCTGCATGAGCAAGCCTTGAAAGCGGGGGCGCAGGCATGAGGCAAGACACTCTCAAGCAAGGCGCTCTCAAAACAGAATCTGCTAGCGCAATACTGCTAAGGGCTAGCGGCCTAAAACGCTCATATGTGCGCTCCCGCACATCACTGTGGCGTGCGGCAGAGCCCTTGGAGGCGCTGCGTGGTGTGAGCTTTGAATTGCAGGCTGGGCAAAGTCTGGGGGTGGTGGGTGAATCAGGCTCGGGAAAGTCCACTCTCGCCCGCCTGGTCATGGCTCTGGATACGCCCAGCGAAGGCACGGTCGAACTGCTGGGCCGCAATCTGCACCAGTTACCTGAAAAAGAGCTGCGCGCAGCAAGGCGTGATTTTCAGATGGTGTTTCAGGACCCCTACGGATCGCTGGACCCGCGCATGACGGTGGAGCGCATCATCAGCGAGCCACTGACCACGCTGGCCGGTAAACCCAGCCGCGCCGCACAGCGCCAGCAGGTGCTGGCCGTGCTCGATCAGGTGGGTCTGCGCGCGCAAGATGCCGACAAGTACCCGCATGAATTCTCGGGCGGCCAGCGCCAGCGCATTGCCATTGCCCGTGCGCTGATTACCCGACCCAAACTCATCGTGGCCGATGAACCGGTCAGTGCGCTCGATGTGTCCGTCCAGGCGCAGGTGCTCAACCTCATGCAGGACTTGCAGCGCGAGCTAGGCCTTTCCTACCTCTTCATCAGCCACGATCTGGCCGTGGTGCAACATGTCTGCGATCAGGTCATCGTCCTCTATCAGGGCGAAATCGTGGAGCGCGGTACGCCGCAAAAGCTGTTCTCGGCACCCGAGCACCCGTACACACAGGCACTGGTCAAGGCCGCTCCCCGCGTTCTCTGACGCAGCGGCACAAACAGTTGCTCACACTCGCGGCCGCTATCTGCAGCCCCGCGACCTTGGCGGCCCTCTGCGTGGTGTAAAAACACGCCTGAAACAAGTCCGCACAGCACGCTGTGCGCAATGACTTGCAGCGCTTTTACAGGTCGCGCGCGGCCTGCCCCCATTCGGAGACTTTGTTGATGCTCAATCGCCGCTCCTTGCTGGTCAGCTCGGCTGCCAGCTTGCCGTTGTTCACTGCCTGGCCTGCTCTGGCCCAGAACAAAAAAGACAGTGTCACGCTGGCCATGACGCTGGAGCCGCCAGGGCTGGACCCCACGGCCGGCGCGGCCTCGTCGATTGCCGAAGTCGTGCTCTACAACGTGTTCGAGACGCTGACCAAGATCAACTCGGACGGCAGCGTCTCGCCCCTGCTGGCCGAAAGCTGGGAGGTCTCGTCCGACCTCAAGACCTACACCTTCCGCCTGCGCAAGGATGCGAAGTTTCAGAATGGCGAGCCCTTCAACGCCGTCGCCGTCAAATTCTCGTTTGACCGCGCAGCCGCTAACAAAAGCACCAACAAGGACAAGCGCAGCTTCGCCAACCTCAGCACCAAGGTGGTAGACCCGTACACAATCGTCATCACCAACAAAGATATCGACCCCGATTTTCTGTTTGTGATGGGTCAGGCCACCTCCGTCATCGTCGAGCCCAAGAGCGCGGCCACCAACGCCACCAAGCCCGTGGGCACCGGCCCTTACCAGCTGGCGTCGTGGAGCAAGGGCGCATCCGTCACGCTGGCCGCATGGCCGGGCTTTCGCGCGCCGCAGAGCATCCGCATCAAACGCGCCGTGTTCCGCTTTATTCCAGACCCGGCTGCGCAGGTTGCATCCCTGCTGGCAGGCGATGTGGACGTTTTCCCCCGCGTTACGCCGCGCAGCGTGCCCCAGTTCAAGGCTAACCAGCGCTTTCAGGTGGTTGTGAGCAACTCACGCGCCAAGACCATTCTGGCCATCAACAACGCGCGCAAGCCTCTGAACGATGTGCGCGTGCGCCGCGCCATTGCCGCCGCCATTGACCGCGACGCCGTCATCGCCGGTGCCGCCGATGGCTATGGCGTGCCCATTGGCAGCTATTACGTGCCCACCGCCTTTGGCTATGTGGACACCACGGGCGTCAACCCCTTTGATCTGGACAAGGCCAAGGCGCTGATGGCTGAAGCCGGCATCAAGACCCCGCTGACGCTGACCATGACCCTGCCGCCCACGCCTTACTCACGCCAGGGCGGTGAGCTGATTGCAGCCCAGCTCGCCAAGATTGGCATCAAGCTCAAGCTGCAGAACGTGGAATGGGCACAGTGGCTGTCGGGCACATATACCAACAAGAACTACGACCTGTCCATCATTTCGCATGTGGAGCCATTTGATCTGGGCAATTTTTCCAAGCCGGACTACTACTGGGGCTACCACTCGCAAGAGTTCAATGAGCTGTTCGAGAAGATCAAGCACACCCCCCGCCCCGCCGACCGCGCCCGCCTGCTAGGCGACGCCCAGCGCCTGCTGGCCCGGGATGCGGTGCACGGCTTCATCTACACCCCGCAATGGGTGACCGTGGCCAATAAGAAGCTGCGCGGACTGTGGAAGGACATGCCGGTGTTTGTGAACGATCTGTCTGCACTTTCCTGGAGCTGAGGCTGAAACTTTCGACTGCGGGGTATGGGCCACGCCTTGCCCACGCCCGCCGCAGCCGAAAGTCAAATCTGCTCAGGTATCGGTAGGCACGTCGTCCCAGGAGTCACCGCGGCCCAAGACCCAGCTCATGGCATAGCGCCGCTCATAGACGAGACCAGAGATCAGGCTGTCGATGTCCGGGTCATCCTCACCCGGCTCATCGTTGTGAATGCCCAGGTCACGATCGCGTACACGCCAGTGCTGGCGGTAGAGGTACTGCTCCTGGGCCTGCAGCTCACCCAGCTCACGCCGGACCGGTTGCAGCAAGAAATGTGAAGTCTGCTGGATTGCCTGCAGCACCATGGCATTGCTGAAGACATCGAACTGCTTATTCAACTCAGGCATGTTCTCCAGCCCGCGCAGGCTCCAGAGCAAGGACACCAGCGCTTCGGACCGCCATGAGAAATTCACCATATCCTTCTGCTCCGGGCTGGGGCTGTCGATGAATTCCCGCTCGGCCTGAGACAAGTAGCAGCCGATATCGTTGGCCGCCATCCACTTGGCGTTCTGGCTGGGGAACTGGACTTTTCCAACCACCGCTATCAGCCCCAGTACACGCTCGGCAATCTCACCAGCCGACCGAGGCTGCATGCCATCAGAATCGTCATCGTCCATGGCGTTTCTCCGTTTGATTCATTCACGTGCTCCACACCCCGACCTCTGCCGAATGTCTTAGGGTGAACTGGCCGTGTATTCTGTTCAAAATATGCAGCGCCAGCAACAGTCCCTAGCGTTGCACCATCACCAGTCTTAGCGCCAGCGCGCCGAAGACAGTCGCGGCAATGCGGTTGAGCAAGCGCTGGGCGCGGGCAGATCGCTGGAGGATTTGGCCGAACATACCCGAGCCGCAGGCGATGGAGCCAAACACCAGCAGCGTGGCCAGCATGAAGACACAGCCCAGCACCATGACTTGCAGACCCACGCTGCCGCGCGCCGGGTCGGTAAACTGGGGCAAAAAGGCCAGAAAGAAGATCAGCACCTTGGGGTTGGTCAGACTCATGACCACACCGCGACCTGCCCAGCCCATAGCGGTTTTCAGCGTCAGCACATCACGCTCGGCCTGTGCCTGCGCACCTTCAGTCACGCTGACCGGTGCACGCCATGCGCCCCATGCCAGATACGCCAGGTAGGCCGCGCCGCAGAGCTTGAGCGCCGTAAACAGCATGGGCGATGCAGCAACCACCGCCGCCAGCCCCAAGGCCACCGCTACGGTGTGGCCCACAATACCAAGGCTCAGCCCCAGCACCACACACAAGCCCACACGCCAGCCGCGCTGGGCAGACTGCACGAGGACAAACAGATTGTCCGGCCCGGGGCTCAGGCCCAGCAGCACGGCCACACCAAAGAATGCAATCAAAACGTCCCAGGTCGGCATGGTCAATTCTTTATAAAAACAATAGCTGCTTACGCTTTATTAGCAGGCGCTACAGGCCTTTTTGATACATAAAACTGCATCAACCCAGTCCCAGCGCCGTCACGCCCAGCGCAATCATGATGGCGCCTGCAATACGCAAGCCTCGGTCGCCCTCACCCAGCAGCTTGCCACCGATCAGCGCGGCAAACAGCATGGACACCTCTCGCGCCGGTGCGACATGCGAGATGGGGGCGCTTTGCACTGCATACAGCACCAGCACATAGGCGATAGGGCTGAAGAAGGCGACGATGGCCGCATAGCGCCACTGCAGACGCCACAGGCGCTTGGTCTCGGGCCAGTCCTGCACAGCCAGCGGCGCCAGAATCACCAGCCGGATCAGATTGCCCACGTAGTCCACCAGAATGGGCGACATCAGCAGCACCTTGACGGCATAACTGTCCACCACCGTATAGCTGGCGATGAACATGCCCGTCAACAAGCCGTAGTAGAGACCGGACAGCACGCGCTGACGTGCCTCGGTATCCTGCCCATCGCGGATAGCAATGATCATGCGCGGGCCGCCTGCAATCAAAAATACGCCAACCACCACGCCCGCAATACCCGCCGCTCCCAGCGTAGAGATGCTCTCGCCCAAAAACAGTACCGCCACCAGCGATGACATCAGCGGCCCGCTGCCACGCGCCAGCGGATAGACCACCGTCAGATCCGCCACCCGGTAGCCACGCAGCAGCACTACGAAATAAGCCACATGCAACAACGCGCTGGCTGTGACAAAAGCCCATTCCACCCAGCCCCAGCCCGGCACCACATCCTTGCCCAGCCACCAGCCCAGCGGCAGCCAGATGACAGCGTTCCAGACCGAGGTGTAGAGCGAGAATCGGGCATCGCCGCCCGCCTTCTTGGCCACGATATTCCAGCCCGAGTGAATCAGGCCGGCCAGAATGATGAGAGCGAAGGCTTGCAGTGACATGAGAGACGGAAACGCCAGAAATGCAAAAGGCCGCGCAATGCGCAGCCTTTAAAAAAGTCCGAAATCAGGTTTCAGAGAAGCTCTGTACGACCCGTGATGCGGGCCACGGCCTGGCAACCAACCAGAGACACCGAGCAAGAGCCGCCTTGCGGCGAAGTTGTCGTCCCCCTTGAGGGAAGGCGCGCAGCGACTCTGGGGAAAGCATTTATTTCCGGGCTGCGATAAGCGACAAGAATTCGCGGCGCAGCTCGGAGTTGGTGAGGAAGGCCCCACGCATGACAGAGTTGAGCATCTTGGAGTCCATCTCGCGCACACCGCGCCAGGACATGCAGAAATGCGAAGCTTCCATCACCACAGCCAAGCCGTCGGGACGGGTCTTGTCCATGATCAGGTCAGCCAGCTGAATGATGGCCTCTTCCTGAATCTGCGGGCGCCCCATGATCCAGTCCACCAGACGGGCGTACTTGGACAGTCCGATGACGTTGGTGTTCTTGTTGGGTAGCACGCCAATCCAGATCTTGCCCATGACGGGGCACAGGTGGTGGCTGCAGGCACTGCGCACGGTGATCGGGCCAACGATCATCAGCTCGTTCAGGTGCTCGGCGTTAGGGAATTCGGTAATCGCTGGCTGGTGCACATAACGGCCGCGGAAGACCTCGTTCACATACATCTTGGCCACACGGCGAGCCGTGGCGCGGGTGTTGTGATCGTTGGTGGTGTCGATGACCATGGAGTCGAGCACCGTCTGCATCTTCTCCTGGACCTCGTCCAGCATCAGCTCCAGCTCGCCGGGCTCAATAAAATCGGCGATGCTGTCGTTGGCGTGAAAACGCTTGTTCGCCGCCTGCAGGCGCTCGCGGATCTTGACCGAAACGGGCGTACCCTCTTCAGTCTGTTTGTCTTTATTCATATCGGCGAGTTCTCTGAACATTCAAGAATGGTACCAGCGAATCAACTTCCCAAAGCCTCAAAGGCTTTGCCATTCAAACGCAGGTTTACAAGGCGCCAGACGCTATGGTTTCAGTAGCATCAGAGCCTGAATTCAGCAATCAGCGGTAAATGGTCGGACATACGCCACCAAATCCGCCCCTTGGGCACTTGCAGCCCCAGCGGCGTCAGCCCACGCACATAGATATGGTCTAGCTGCGCAATCGGCAGACGTGAAGGGTAAGTGGCAATGCCCCGGGTCTCATCAAACTCGAACAGGCCAAAGCCCGCCAGCATGCGCTTGATCTGGTTACCCCAGTCGTTGAAGTCACCCGCCACGACCAGCGGCGCATTGGGCGGCACCTCGCGCTCGATAAAGCGCTGCAGCAGGGCAATCTGGCGAATGCGGCTGCCGGGAATCAAGCCCAGATGCACAACAATGGAGTGCACGCGCTTGCCTTGAATGTCCAGCTCCACATGCAGCAGACCGCGCTGCTCGAAGCGGTGGTCTGAGATGTCTTCGTGCTGGTAGCCAATCACCGGCCAGCGGCTGAGCAGCGCATTGCCGTGCTCGCCATCTTTGGTATAGGCATTGGTCAGGTAGACGGACTCATAGCCTTCGGGAGCCAGATATTCGGCCTGCGGCACATTGGGCCAGTGGTCGAAGTACTGCTCCTCCTTGCGGTTCATCTTGCGCACCTCCTGCAGGCAGACGATGTCCGCATCGAGCTGCTCCACCGCAAGACCCAGATTGTGGATTTCCAGCCGCCGTGCCGGCCCCAGCCCCTGCACGCCTTTGTGAATGTTGTAGGTGGCCACGCGCAGGATCTGCGGCTCTGGCGGCGTAATCAATTGAACTTCAGACATAGGCACTGTTTTTCTCAAAGCGGTTACGGCTTCTGCTGGCTTTGAGCCAACGCCGACTCAAAGCGCGGCAGCAACAAAATGGCTTCTGCGTTGGAAGAGGAAAAGCAGCGCTGGGCTGCGTCGCGCCAATCATGCCAATCATGTGCGGTGTGCTCTCTCGGATTCAAGTGCACAGCCATGTAGGACGGCACACGAAGCCCGAACACTCGCTCCTGGTTGTGCCACACACCCGGCGCGTAGCGGTGCTGCCATTCGGGGTAGATGGTGTAGACGTTCTCAAGCTCCCAGTCGATGAGCTGGCAGCCGGGCGCAAGTGCATCAATGCCGGTTTCTTCCAGCACCTCGCGGGCAGCGGTTTCGCGCCAGTCCTCACCCTCGCTGTCTTTGCTGCCCGTCACCGACTGCCAGAACGGCTCACCGCCCGGCGCTGCAATGGTGCGGCGCAGCAGCAGAACCTGACCGTCCTCACGGTAGATGACCACCAGCACGGACTGCGGGATCTTGTAAGGCTTGATGTCCATCAGCCCATATTAGCGCGCTGGCAATGGCCGCAATGGGAGTTCTAGTTGCGCTTGATGGCTATCAATATTCATAGCTGCCAGCGCTCTCCAGTCATCAAAATAGATAACAAACCTTGCCATATCCATCCATTGACAAGCGCAAGCAGCTCTTAAATCAGTAGCAATAAAAAAGCGCCAGCTGCTTTCGCAGACTGGCGCTTGATGCAGGCTGCGACAAACGCAGTCTGCAAAAGGCTTGGAGATCAGGCCTCGGTGGTCGTCACCACGGTGTTGCGCAGCTTGATGTGCAACTCGCGCAGCTGCTTTTCGTCCACGGACGAAGGCGCTTGCGTCAGCAAATCCTGTGCGCGCTGGGTCTTGGGGAAGGCGATCACGTCACGGATGGACTCGGAGCCAGTCATCAGCGTGATCAGACGATCCAGACCAAAGGCCAGACCACCGTGAGGAGGAGCGCCGTACTGCAGCGCGTCCAGCAGGTAGCCGAACTTGGCGCGCTGGTCTTCAGGGGTGATGTTCAGGGCGGCAAACACCTTGGCCTGCACGTCTGCACGATGGATACGCACCGAGCCACCGCCCAGTTCCCAGCCGTTCAGCACCATGTCGTAGGCCTTGGCAATGCACTTGCCTGGGTCGGTGACCATCAGCTCTTCATGGCCATCCTTGGGGGATGTGAAGGGGTGGTGCACAGCAGCCCAGCGGTTGTTTTCTTCATCATGCTCGAACATGGGGAAGTCCACCACCCACAGCGGGGCCCACTTGTCTTCGAACAGGCCGCTCTTCTTGCCGAACTCGCTGTGGCCGACCTTCAGACGCAGAGCGCCGATGGAGTCGTTGACGATCTTTTCCTTGTCAGCACCGAAGAACAGCAGGTCGCCGTCCTGAGCACCCGTGCGCTTCAGAATTTCGGCAATCGCTGCGTCGTGCAGGTTCTTGACGATAGGCGACTGCAGGCCTTCGCGGCCCTTGGCCACTTCGTTGACCTTGATCCATGCCAGACCCTTGGCACCGTAGATCTTGACGAACTCGGTGTAGCCGTCGATCTCGCCACGCGAAATCGCAGCGCCGCCGGGCACGCGCAGAGCCACCACACGGCCGCCCTTGGTGGTGGCGGGAACGGAGAAGACCTTGAAGTCCACATCGCCCATGCAGTCGGTCAGCTCGGTGAATTCAAGCTTGACGCGCAGATCGGGCTTGTCAGAACCGAAGCGGAAAGCCGCGTCCTGGTAGGTCATGATGGGGAATTCGCCCAGATCCACGTTCAGTTGGGTCTGGAACACTTCCGAGATCATTTGCTGGAAGATGGCGCGGATTTCTTCTTCGTTCAGGAACGAAGTTTCGCAGTCGATCTGCGTAAATTCGGGCTGGCGGTCAGCGCGCAAGTCTTCGTCGCGGAAGCACTTGGTGATCTGGTAGTAGCGGTCAAAGCCAGAAACCATCAGCATTTGCTTGTACAGCTGGGGCGACTGGGGCAGCGCGAAGAACTGGCCGTCGTGCACGCGCGAAGGCACCAGATAGTCGCGAGCGCCTTCGGGTGTGGACTTGCCCAGCATGGGGGTTTCGATGTCGATGAAGCCCAGCTTGTCCAGGAAGTTGCGCACCTGGATCGAAGTCTTGTAACGCAGCATCATGTTGCGCTGCATCACGGGGCGGCGCAGGTCCATCACGCGGTTAGTCAAACGCACGTTTTCCGACAGATTGTCTTCGTCCACCTGGAAGGGAGGCGTTACGGCTGCGTTGAGCACGTTCAGCTCGTGGCACAACACTTCGATCTGGCCGCTCTTGAGCTTGTCGTTGGTGGTGCCGGCGGGACGGGCACGTACCACGCCCTTGACCTGCACGCAGTATTCGCCGCGAATCTCTTCGGCCACCTTGAACATTTCTGCGCGGTCAGGGTCACAGACCACTTGCACATAGCCTTCGCGGTCGCGTAGGTCAATGAAGATCACACCACCGTGGTCGCGGCGGCGATTCACCCAGCCGCACAGCGTCACGGTTTCGCCCATCTGGGCTTCGGTCACCAGACCGCAGTATTGAGTACGCATTGCCATGAAAGTCTTCCTGCACCCTTAGGGGTGCGACAAGGTTGTTTGTTTGGATTCTTCGATCGCGGTGAGGTCTGGCGGAGCCACTACACCCATCGAAACAATATATTTGAGTGCGGCATCCACACTCATTTCCAGCTCAATGCACTCGCTCTTGCGCACCAGCACAAAGTAACCGCCCGTGGGGTTCGGTGTGGTGGGTACGAACACGCTGACATAGTCATCGCGCAGCAAGGCCGCTACTTCGCCGTTGGGCTGGCCCGTGACAAAGGCCACGGTCCAGACACCTTCACGCGGCCACTGCACCATGACCGCAGTGCGAAAGGCATTACCGCTGTCAGAGAAAACGGTATCAGAGACCTGTTTAACGCTGGAATAGATGGAGCGCACCACAGGAATGCGGCGCACCAGTGCATCACCCCAGCCAACCAGCTTGCGTCCGATGAAGTTGCTGGCAATACCACCGACGATCAGCAGAATCAGCAACGTCAAAATGACGCCAAAACCTGGAATGTGCACGCCCAGCAGTTTGTCAGGCTGCCATGCCTCAGGAAGAATGGCCAGCGTCTGGTCCAACGTCCCGATGATCCAGTTAAGCACACCGAGGGTGATCACCAGAGGAACGATGACCAGCAAACCTGCAATCAGCCACTTGCGCAATGCAAACATAGTCTCGAAAAGCCTCAGGAGTTGGCAGTGGCAGGAGCCGCTGCAGGAGCCGGTGCGGGTTCCGCTGCAGGTGCAGCAGCGCTCTCACTGGAGGAAGAAGTGCTTGCAGTCGGCTTGCTGCCGCTGTTCTTGAAGTCCGTGGCATACCAGCCAGAACCCTTGAGCTGAAAGCCCGGAGCGGTGAGCTGCTTGGAAAAGGCCTCGGCCCCGCAGGCTGGGCACACGGTCAGCGGCGCGTCCGAGATTTTCTGCAGCACATCCTTGGCATGACCACAGGAGCCACACTTGTATGCATAGATAGGCATAGCGCTAAAACGAGGGAAGTGCAAAAACCCTCAATTATAGGCGTCGCCCCTCGTTTTGCTGCGCTGCACAGGCAAGCCCCGGCATCGCTTATTTGCACTTTCAGGCCTTGGCTTCGGTAAAGCTCTCAATTTCCCGGTGATGGTTGCTGACCCACTGTGGCAGCAGAGACCCTGCCAGCATGCCAACAACCGCCGCCAAAAGACCTGCCAGCTGCTGCGGGAAAGCCTGATGGAGCGCCGGTGTCACCATAAAGATCAGCCAGACGCCAATGCCCAGAGTCACAGCGCTGATGGCGCCTTGCGTGGTGGCGCGCTTCCAGTACAACCCAAAGATTAGCGGCACAAAAGCCCCCACCAGCGGCACCTGATAAGCGCTGGCCACCAACTCATAAATGGGAGTGCCTTGCATGGCAATGGAATAAGCCAGTACGCAGGCCGCAAACACCAGCACGCTGATGCGCATGGTCTTGAGGTTGTCCTTGTCCGTCGTAAACGGGCGGAACTGACGCCAGATGTTTTCGGTAAACGTGACGCTGGGTGCCAGCAAGGTCGCTGATGCGCAGGATTTGATAGCCGATAGCAGCGCGCCAAAGAACAGCACCTGCATCGCAAAGGGCATCTTGTCCATCACCAGGGTCGGCAGCACCTTTTGTGGATCTTCAGCCAGCAAGGCAGTCGTCTCGGCCGGCATGATGATTAGCGCACTGGCCACGAGGAACATGGGCACAAAGGCAAAAATCACATAGCAGGCACCACCGATGATGGTGCCGCGCACAGCAGATTTTTCGGTGTCGGCAGACATCACGCGCTGAAAGATGTCCTGCTGCGGAATCGAGCCCAGCATCATGGTCACAGCAGCGCCGATGAAGAACACGATTTCATGGAACGATGGCTCAGGCAAGAACTTGAACAGATCGCGACTGGTGGCCAGATCGACCACCTTGTCAGCACCTCCCGCCATATCACCTGCGAAGAAGGCCAGCACCAGCAGGCCCACAACAAGAATGATCATCTGCACAAAATCGGTCACCGCCACAGACCACATGCCGCCGAACAGCGTGTAGATGAGCACGGAAAGAATGCCAATCGTCATACCCATAGGTATGCTGACCGATCCGCCCGAAAGCAGGTTGAACACCAACCCCAATGCCGTGACCTGAGCCGAGACCCAGCCCAGATAGCTGAGCATGATGATGAGCGAGCAGATCACCTCTATCGAGCGACCATAGCGAGCACGGTAGTAGTCGCTGATGGTCAGCAAATTCATGCGGTAGAGCTTGGCCGCAAAGAAGGCACCGACCAGAATCAGGCACATGCCTGCGCCAAACGGGTCTTCCACCAGCGCCTGCAGGCCGCCTTCGATGAACTTGGCAGGTACCCCCAGCACCAGCTCTGACCCGAACCAGGTCGCAAAAGTGGTGGTGATGATCATGTACAGCGGCAGATGTCGCCCGGCAATAGCGAAGTCCGCCGTGTTTTTCACGCGTTTTGCCGCCCACAAACCAATGCCAATGGTTATCAACAGGTAGACGATTACCAATGAGAGCAGCAAGCTCGCACTCCTCAGACTAAATAAAACAGGAAGCTCAGAAGCGGATGCGCAGCAAAATCTGCAGCACTACCAGCCCGATAACGAAACCAATGCCTGCGCTGAGGATGGCCTGCAGCAAGCGGTTGGTGGTCTTTTGCTGCTGGAGCAGCTCTTTCAGCAAGACATCGTTGTGATTGCCAGCGCCTTGCTTGGCCAGATACTGGTGCAGCACGCGCGGAATGTCGGGCAGAATTTTGGCGTAGCGCGGGGCTTGCGCCTGAATTTCGCTCCACAGACGCTGCGGCCCCATCTGGTCCAGCATCCACTTTTCAAGAAACGGCTTGGCCGTGCTCCAGAGGTCCAGATTCGGGTCCAGCTGACGCCCCAAACCTTCGATATTGAGCAGCGTCTTTTGCAGCAGCACCAGTTGCGGCTGGATTTCGACCTGAAAGCGGCGCGAGGTCTGGAACAGACGCATCAGCACCATGCCCAGAGAAATTTCGGCCAGCGGGCGGTCAAAATAAGGCTCACAGACGGCTCGAATAGCGGCTTCCAGCTCTTCAACCCGCGTGTTGGCAGGCACCCAGCCGCTTTCCACGTGCAAAGCGGCTACGCGCTTGTAGTCACGACGGAAGAAAGCCAGAAAGTTCTGCGCCAGATATTCTTTGTCAAACTCGGTCAGCGTGCCGACGATGCCAAAGTCCAGCGAGATATAGCGCCCGAAGGTATCGGGCTCCAGGCTGACCATGATGTTGCCCGGGTGCATATCCGCGTGGAAGAAGCCGTCACGAAACACCTGAGTAAAGAAGATGGTCACGCCATCACGCGCCAGCTTGGGGATGTCTACACCGGCTTCACGCAGACGCTCCACCTGACTGATGGGCACGCCCTTCATGCGCTCCATCACCATCACATCGGTGTGGCAGTAATCCCAGTGAATCTCGGGGATCAGCACCAGATCCAGTCCTTCCATATTGCGGCGCAGCTGCGCCGCATTGGAGGCTTCACGGATCAGATCCAGCTCGTCATGCAGGTAGTTGTCAAACTCGCCCACCACTTCCTTGGGCTTGAGGCGCTTGCCGTCTTTGGACAGCCGCTCCATCAAGCCCGCCATCATGTGCATGAGCGCCAGATCCTTGTCGATCACGGTCTTCATGCCCGGGCGCAGCACCTTGACGGCCACCTCATGCTCGACGCCAGCCCTGTCGCGAATCACAGCAAAGTGCACCTGTGCAATTGATGCACTGGCCACGGGCTGACGATCAAAGCTCACAAAAATCTGATCGAGCGGCTTGCGAAACGAGCGCTCGATGGTGTCCACCGCGATTTGCGAATCGAACGGGGGCACACGGTCCTGCAGCTTGGCAAGCTCTTCCGCAACATCGGGCGGCATCAGGTCGCTACGCGTAGACAGTACCTGACCGAATTTCACAAAGATGGGGCCCAGTTCCTCAAGCGCTTCACGCAGACGCACGCCACGTGGCTTTTCCAGCTTGCGGCCGAATGTGAGCACGCTGCGCAGACTGCGCATGCGCGGGTGAGGAATGCCGGAGAGCACCAGCTCATCCAGACCGTAACGAAACACCACCCAGAGGATGGCCCAGCCTCGCAGGAAACGGCTCATGGCTGTGTGTAATCGGCACCGGGCATGGATGCCACAGGTGCGGTGCTTGCCGGGCTGACGATATCTGCATCAGCCGCTTTTTTGCCACCCATGCGTGCGCCAACGAACTGGCGCAGGCCTTGGGCTGCTGTTCGGGCAACCTTGGCAATAGTGTGGGCTGGCACATCGCCGACCAAGCGGGCCAGGTCTTCTTCCACATCCCACTTGACGTTGTCGACCAGCCAGTTGATCTCAGCGGCAAACTGCACATCGCCTTCAATGCGGATGCTGGGCTTGTCGCCGCGCAATGCGGTCTGAGCCAGCGACAGAGGCGAAGTCTCAGTGACTTCCAGCATCAGGTCGGGAGCAGCATCTTCAGGCGCCACATCAAACAGACCCGCGGGCGTGACCAGCAGGGCTACCGAGTACTGACGCCATTGCACACGGGAAATGCGTCCTTTTTGACGCAGAAGGCGATCCATGGCCTCTTTTTCCTGCATCAGCACATGGTTGATGAAAAGCACCAGACGCTGGTGCATTTCACTCACCAGCCATTCGGGAGCTTGAGGTCCAGCCATCACGCGTTCGACGAGACCGCTCAGAAAAGAAAAAGGGGACTGTGTTGCCATAGTCCCCGATTATTCATGAAATCAATCCCCCTGAGTCGCTACGCGCCTTCCCAAAGGGAACAGCGCCTTCGCGGCCCTTGCTGGGCGTTTCGCATAGGCCGTGCGCAAGCGCGGCCTGTGCCTTATTGCAGCGCTTGCACGCCAGCCACCAGCCAGCCGCTGGAGCCGCTCTTGGGCTTAGTCATGTTCCAGACTTCGCGGAAGGGGCTTGGGCCTGCAGAGGCATCTTCACGGATCATGCCGGAGAACTCGACACTGGCCATATAGCCATTGCCCAGATCTTCGATGCCCAGCAACTGTGCATCAATCATCAGCACTTCCGTGTGATTGGGTTCACCAGGGCGCTGCGATTCGCGCTCAGACAGTTGACCGCGAATTTCCGACAGCATCTCGTCCGTCATCATCGAGCGCAGTGAAGTAATGTCAGAGCGATCCCAGGCGGATTGCAGGGTCACGAAATTACGCTTGGCAGCTGTCAGGAAGCCGTCTTGATCAAAGCCTTCTGGTACGCCCCAGTTCTGCGAGCCTGACAAAGCCGAGCCGATCATGGAGCCACCGGCTGCGGCGGCAGGCTGATAGTCCTGTTCCCAGGGGCGCGCAGATGCATCATTGCCAATTTTTTCAGGGTTGTACTGACGTGCCTGAGGAGCGTTGGCATCACCACCCAGATTGCCTGCACCCTGAAAAGCGAAGGGACTGTTGTTGGCCTGAGCAGCAGGCGCAGCCTTGCGGCGGCGCATGATCATGCCGATGACCGCCATGGCGACCATAGCCAGCAAGGCCATCATCAGGAAGTTGCCAAAGGCTTCACCAAAGCCTAGCGAGTGAGCCAGCCAGGCCAGACCCAGACCCGCTGCCAGACCGCCAAGCATGGCGCCCCAGGGCTTCTTGGGCGCTGCTGCAGGCGTTGCCGGCGTGCCAGCACGGTTTTGCTGAGCCGCATTTTGCTGCGGAGCCTGCTGAGTGTTCTGTGTGGGAGCACGAGAGGCTTCGCGTTGCGTGACGTTGCCAGACTGTTTGCCAAACGAAGAGCCTCCGCCCATGCGTTTCGCGTCAGCCTCACCGTGCGCCACAACCAGCATTGCCACCAAGGCGATTGACCAAAGTTTTTTCATCTCATCTCCCTTCTTATAGAAAGTCGCTACAAATCTGCGCACAAGGCGCGCTTAACACTTGATCCCGACATGCAAGGCACAGATACCACCTGTCATGTTGTGATAGTCCACATGGCCAAAGCCGCATTGCTGCATCAAGGCCTTGAGCTCCTTCTGGCCGGGGTGCATGCGGATGGATTCAGCCAAATACCGGTAGCTTTCCGCATCACCGGCAATCATCTGCCCCATGGCCGGCAAAATCTTGAACGAATAAAAGTCATAGGCTTTCTCCAGGGGCTTGGCCACCTTGGAGAACTCCAGCACCAGCAGCTTGCCACCGGGGCGCAGAACGCGGTTCATTTCCTTGAGCGCTGCATCCTTGTGCGTCATGTTGCGCAGGCCAAAGGCCACGCTGACCAGGTCAAAGTGGCCATCAGGGAAAGGCAGTTTTTCCGCATCACAGACCAAGGTGGGCAGCAACACGCCCTTGTCGGTCAGGCGATCACGCCCCACACGCAGCATGGCTTCGTTGATATCGGTGTGAACCACTTGGCCCGATGCGCCGACCTTCTTGGAAAACGCCAGAGCCAGATCGCCCGTGCCGCCGGCAATATCCAGCGCCTTGTCGCCTTCCTTGAGGTTGGCCACCATCAGGGTGTAGGCCTTCCATGCGCGATGCAGACCGCCGGACATGACGTCATTCATGACGTCGTACTTGGAGGCCACGGAGTCGAACACACCGCGTACACGCGATGCCTTCTCGCTTTCGTCAACAGTCTGGAATCCGAAGTGTGTGGAGCTCATAACAAAGAATGCTAAGCAAGCAGTGCTTGTGCGTACAGCGACAACCCCGTATGACTACAGGCTTTGAAGCACTATGGTTTTTAGAAGAAATTGGCTTTAAGCGCTTATTTCACCTGCGCTACAAGCTATCGGAAATATAGCACCAGCATCAATAACCCTGCGCTTGGCGCATGGCCTGTGTGGTGTCAGAGGGACGTTTGCCCAGGCTTTCAGCCAGCAGACAAGCCCCCTTGAAGTCAAATCTCAATGCACGCTGCAGCCATGACCGCCAGCGCCCTTTTCGGGCATCAGCGTATCGCGGTTCAGGCCTGCATCTTCAAGGCGCTGCAGATACTGCTTCCACAACTCGTCTTGCTGGCTACCCAGCTGGTAGAGATATTCCCAGGTGTAGAGACCGCTTTCATGCCCATCGCTGAAGAAAGGCTTGATCGCATAGTTGCCGACCGGCTCGATGGTGTTGATACCCACATCGCGCTTGCCGGTCTGCAGGACTTCCTGGCCCGGGCCATGCCCCTGCACTTCAGCCGATGGCGAGTACACGCGCATCAGCTCAAAGGGGATGCGAAAGGTTTTGCCATCCGTATAAGACACCTCCAGCACGCGCGATGCGCCATGCACGGTCAGTGCCTGAGGGGTGGGAGTGTTGGCTTGCAATCCGGCCATGGTTCTCTCCTGTTCAATGCATAAAAGGGCAGCCAGGAGCTGCCCTTTGTCTCTCTGTACTCAATCTCCAGAACGGAGATACGAACATCAGGCGGCCCAGAGGGTCAGCGCCTTTTGCAGTGCAGCGTCTACCGCTGGCAGTTGCTGAGCCACCGCCGCTTCACGCGCTTCATCGCGCACGCGCAGGGCGGGTGCCCAGACCGAGGCGGGGAAGTGGCTGTCCCAGTCATAACGTGCAATCACATGCCAGTGCAGATGAGCCACCATATTACCCAGGGCCGCCAAGTTGATCTTAGTCGGCGAGAGCTGCTCACGCAGCACGCGCTCTACCACGGCCACGGCGTCCATGCACAAGGCACGGTCTGCAGCGCTCAAGTCCGAAAACTCGGCGGCATGATCGGCCCAGACTACGCGATAGAAGGCAGGAAAGCCCTCTTCCGCCGCACGAATCACCCGCAGCCTGTCGCCAAGCCAGATCAGCGCACCACCGTCGGTGGTGCACAGAGGGCAGTTGTCTTGATGCGTCATATCGACCTCAGACCAAGACGCGCTCAATGCCACCCGCGTTAGCACGTTTGACGTATTCGGGCATCCAGTTCTCACCCAGAATGTCACGCGCCATCTCGACCACGATGTAGTCGGCTTCCAGCAGGCCATTGTTCATGTCATTGCCGTAGCGCGACAGACCTTGCAGGCAGCTTGGGCAGCTGGTCAGAATCTTGACGTTTTCCTTGGGCGCAAGAGCACCGCTCTCGCGCAGCTCGGTTTCGCTCTTTCGCAGCTCTTCCGTCTTACGGAAGCGAATCTGCGTAGAGATATCAGGGCGCGTCACACCCAGCGTGCCGGACTCACCGCAGCAACGCTCGCTCTTCGTGACCTGATCGCCCATCAAGGCCTTGACGGTCTTCATGGGGTCCTGCAGCTTCATGGGCGTATGGCAAGGGTCGTGGTACAGATACGTGCCCTTGTTCTGCAGCGTGATGCCCTTTTCAAGCAGATATTCGTGGATGTCGATGATGCGGCAGCCAGGGAAAATCTTGTCGAACTGGTAGCCCTGCAACTGGTCATAGCAGGTACCGCAGC
>ERZ724525.195-NODE-195-length-32018-cov-9.454651_pt1 | contig 32018 bp, 28 predicted proteins | sample MGYA00376058_ERZ724525 | MGnify/ENA primary metagenome ERZ724525 (study PRJEB28724, sample SAMN07190888) | wastewater metagenome | isolation source: influent of sewage treatment plant in Hong Hong | place: USA: Christiansburg, Virginia | collected 2016-03-01 ... | reverse complement strand
ACCCGCGCGGCCTCACCCGCGATCAGATGTCGGTGCAGGCCCGCATGATGGGCATCGCCGATATTTTTGAGGCCCTGACGGCGGCCGACCGACCCTACAAAAGCGGCATGAAGCTGTCGCAGGCGGTGTCCATCATGGAGCGCATGAAGCACGGCGGCCACATCGACGCCGATCTCTTCGACGTGTTTTTGCGAGAGGGCGTCTATCTGCGCTACGCCGAACGCTTTTTGGATGCCGAGCAGATCGACGCGGTGGATCTTGCCGGACTTGCTGCTGTAACCTGAATGCTATCCAAAGTGTAGCTGCTAGCGCTTGCTGCATAAGCGCTAGAGCCCATTTTTACCTAAAGTTTGCGGACCAGCACCTGGCTGCGCCGGTCCCAGTTGTATTTGCGCTTGCGCGCCTCGGGCAGCCACTCGGGGTCCACCGGCTTGAAGCCGCGCTTCAAGAACCAGTGCATGGTGCGCGTGGTGAGCACGAAGATGCTTTCCAAGCCCAACAACCGCGCGCGCTGCTCAATGCGGCGCAGCAGCTTTTCGCCGTCGCCCGTGCCTTGGCTTTGCGGCGAAACGGTGAGCGCCGCCATTTCGGCGGTGCGCGCTTCCGGGTAGGCGTACAGGGCGGCGCAGCCAAAAATCACGCCGTCGTGTTCGACGATGGTGTAGTTGGAGGCGTCGCGCTCGATCTCGGTGCGGTCGCGCTTGACCAGCGTGCCGTCGTTCTCGAACGGCTCGATCAGCTGCAGGATGCCGGCGACGTCGTCGGCCGTGGCCTCGCGCACTTCTTCGAGCTTTTCGTCCACGATCATGGTGCCGATGCCATCGTGCACGTAAATCTCGAGCAGCAGCGCACCGTCCACGGCAAAGGGAATGATGTGGCTGCGCTCCACGCCGCCTTGGCAGGCCTTCACGCAGTGCTGCAGATAGAACGCGGTGTCCGAGGGTTGCTGGCTTGCCGGCATGCGCGCGAGCAACTGGCGCGCCTGGGCGAGTGGCAGTTCGGTGTCGATGGGGTTGTCGTCGCCGGCGGGTTCTTCGGGGTTCTGCAAAATGCCCGGCACTTCGGAGACGAACACCAGCTTGTCGGCCTTGAGCGCCATGGCCACCGAGGTCGCCACTTCTTCCATGGAGAGGTTAAAGGCTTCGCCCGTGGGCGAGAAGCCAAAGGGCGAGAGGAGAACCAGCGCGTCCATGTCCAGCGAGCGCTGGATGCCTGCAACATCGACCTTGCGCACCAGACCCGAATGTTGGAAATCCACCCCGTCGACGATGCCGACGGGCCGCGCGGTAATGAAGTTGCCCGAAATGACCCGCACCGTAGAGCCCGCCATCGGCGTGTTCGGCAGGCCCTGGCTGAACGCGGCTTCGATTTCGTAGCGCAACTGCCCAGCAGCCTCCTGCGCACTATCGAGCGCCACCGAATCGGTGATGCGGATGCCGTGCGAGAAGCGCCCCTCATGGCCCTTGGCGGCGAGCTGCTCGTTCACTTGCGGGCGAAAGCCGTGCACCAGAACGATCTTCACGCCCATCGCCTGGATCATGGCCAGGTCCTGCGCAATGCTGTAGAGCTTTCCCGCAGCAATGGCCTCGCCCGGCAGCCCGATCACAAACGTCTGGTGCCGAAACTTGTGGATGTAGGGCGCCACAGAGCGGAACCAGGGAACAAAAGTGAAGTTGAAGACGGTGGACATGCGCGTGGGCGGAGCCGCAGAGCGGCGGTGGGCTGGGTGAGTCGCTCGAAAAATAGAGCGGGCCGGGGATAATTCGCGATTCTCTACGAAGTTGCCACCTTGTCCGACGCCGCCGCCCGTTCTCTGCAGATCACGTTTCCCGAATCTTTGCCGGTCTCTGCCCGGCGCGCCGAGATTGCAGAGGCCCTGAAGCAGCACCAGGTCATCATCGTCTGCGGCGAAACCGGCTCGGGCAAGACCACCCAATTGCCCAAGATCGCGCTCACCCTGGGGCGCGGAAAACTCAACGCCCGCTCCGGCGAGCGCGGCCAGCTCATCGGCCACACCCAGCCGCGCCGCATTGCGGCCAGCAGCGTGGCCAAGCGCATCGCCGAAGAATTGAAGACGCCGCTGGGCGAAGTGGTGGGCTACAAAGTGCGCTTCCAGGACCGGCTGAGTCGCGATGCCTCCGTCAAGCTGATGACCGACGGCATTTTGCTGGCGGAGACGCAGACCGACCCGCTCCTCAAGGCCTACGACACCATCATCATTGACGAGGCGCATGAGCGCAGCCTGAACATCGATTTTTTGCTGGGCTACCTGCGCGAAATTTTGCCGCGCCGGCCCGATTTGAAGGTGGTGGTGACTTCGGCCACCATCGACGCCGACAGGTTTGCCAAGCATTTTGAAAGTAAGAGCGGCCCGGCGCCGGTGCTGATGGTCTCGGGCCGGATGTTCCCGGTGGAGCAGCGCTGGCGCCCGTTCGAGGAATCGCGCGACTACGGGCTGAATGAGGCCATTGCCGATGGCGTGGATGAGCTGTGGCAAGGCAACGCCGCTGGCGACATCCTCGTTTTCCTGCCCGGCGAGCGCGAAATCCGCGAGGCCGCCGACCACCTGCGCAAGCACCTGGCGCACAACGTGGTCACGCGCAATGCCGAGGTGCTGCCGCTGTTTGCGCGCCTGTCGCAGGCCGAGCAGGACCGCATTTTTGACGGCCACACCGGCCGGCGCATTATTTTGGCGACCAACGTGGCCGAGACCTCGCTCACGGTGCCGGGTATCCGTTACGTGATCGACTCGGGCACGGCGCGCGTCAAGCGCTACAGCCTGCGCAGCAAGGTCGAGCAGTTGCTGGTGGAACCCATCAGCCAGGCGGCGGCCAACCAGCGCGCCGGGCGCTGCGGGCGGGTAGCCAGCGGCATTTGTATTCGGCTGTACGACGAGAAAGACTTTGCCGGGCGCGCTCGTTTTACCGACCCGGAAATTTTGCGATCGTCGCTGGCCGGGGTGATTTTGCGCATGAAGTCGCTGCACCTGGGCGACGTGGCGCAGTTTCCATTTATCGACGCGCCGTCCGGCCGCGCCATTGCCGACGGCTACCAGTTGCTGCATGAGCTGGGCGCGGTGGACGAGCAAACCGAATTGACTGCCATGGGCCGCGAGCTGTCGCGCCTACCGGTGGACCCGCGCGTGGGCCGCATGATTCTGGAAGCCCGCGCGCGCGGCGCCTTGAACGAGGTGCTGGTGATTGCCAGCGCGCTCAGCCTGCAAGACGTGCGCGACCGCCCCATGGAAGCGCAGCAACAGGCGGATCAGCAGCACGCCAAGTTCGACGACGAGAAAAGCGAGTTCAGCGGCTATTTGACCCTGTGGAACTGGCTGCAGCAGGCGCGCGGCGGCAGCATGCCTACATTGGCATCGGCCCGTGTGCAGCAGGCACAGGCCAAGCAAAAGGGCGGTACGGCGCGACAGGCGTTTTTGCCCATTTCCCAGCGCGCCTCGGGGGCACAGCCCGCGCCACCCGTGCCCATGGACGCCCTCACGGGCGCAGCCCCCACCCACAAGCTCAGCAACCGCCAGTACGAGCAATTGCTGCGCCAGAACTTCATCAACGTGCGCCGCGTGCGCGAATGGCGCGACGTGCACAGCCAGCTCCTCACCGTGGTCGCCGAGCACAAGTGGGAGCTGAACCCAAAGCCGGCGAGCTACGAAGAGCTGCACAAATCCATGCTCGCCGGCCTGCTCGGCAACATCGGCTTCAAGCCGGAAGAAGAGGACGTGTACCTGGGTGCGCGCGGCATCAAGTTTCACCGCCACCCGGGTGCGCACCTGCGCAAGAAGCCGGGCCGCTGGATTGTCTGCGCCGAATTGGTGGAGACCACGCGTTTGTTTGGTCGCGGCATCGCCAACATCGACCCGACCTGGCTGGAAGAAGTCGGCAGCCATCTGCTCAAAAAGCAACTGCTCGACCCGCACTGGGAGAAAAAAGCCGCCGAAGTCGTGGCCTTCGAGCGCGCCACGCTGTACGGCCTGGTGGTCTACAGCGGACGCCGCAAACCCTTCGACAAGGTAGACCCGCAGGGCGCACGCGAGATGTTCATCCGCCAGGCGCTGGTGGCAGCCGATGTGCTGCCCGAATGGCACAAGCGCTTGCCGTTTTTGGCCGCCAACGACAAGCTCATCGCCAAGGTGGAAGAGCTGGAGCACAAGTCGCGCCGCCAGGACGTGTTGGTGGACGAAGAACTGATCTTTGCCTTCTACGACCAACAACTGCCGCAAGACATCACCAGCGGCCGCAGTTTCGAGCAGTGGTACCGGCAAGAGACGGCCAAGCGCCCCGAGCTGCTGCGCCTGACCCGCGACGAACTGATGCGGCACGAAGCCGCCGGCATCACCACCGCCGCGTTCCCCAAAATGATTCGACTGGGCGGCGTCGACTGCCAGGCCACTTACCTGCACGAGCCGGGCGACGCGCGCGACGGCGTCACGGTGGCAGTGCCGCTGTTTGTGCTCAACCAGGTGAGCGAAGAGCGCTGCGAATGGCTGGTGCCCGGCATGCTGAAAGACAAAATCCAGGCGCTGCTCAAAAGCCTGCCCCAGCGCCCGCGCAGTCGCTTTGTGCCGCTGCCCGAATCGGCCACCCGACTGGCTGAACTGCTGGGCACGCCCGACCGCATCGGGCACCTGGGGCTGGTGGATGCGCTGCTCAAACAGGTGCGCGACGAGACCTCGCTCGACGTGAAACGCGCCGACTTCAAGCTCGACATGCTGAGCCCGCACTTGTTCATGAACTTCCGTATCGTGGACGAGCATGGCCGCCAGCTCGGCCAGGGGCGCAACCTGGGTGCGCTCAAGGCCGAGTGGGGCGCCAAGGCGCGCGGGGCCTTCCAGGCGCTGGCGGGGCTCAAGCTCAGCAGCAACGCTCAAGAAGCAAAAAAATTAGAGTCAAATGAGCCTCTAGCGCTTACTGGACAAGCGAAAGCAGCTATCAAAACCAAAGCGAAATCGGCGGTGCCTACCGTGCACGCCGAGGCGCGCTACACCCAGTGGACCTTTGGCGAGCTGCCCGAGCTGATGGAAATCGGCCGGGGCGGCCAGCAGCTCATTGGTTTTCCTGCGCTCATTGACGCGGGCGATGCCGTCACCATCGAAGTGTTTGACGAGCCCGACGTGGCAGCGGCCAAACACCGCGCGGGCCTGCGGCGCTTGTTTGCGCTGCAGATCAAGGATGCGCTCAAGTATCTGGAAAAAAACCTGCCCGAGCTGCAAAAAATGGCCGTCGCCTTTATGCCCTTGGGAACCCAGGAAGAGCTGCGCAGCCAAATCCTCGACGTGGCGATGGACCGCGCGTTCTTGCTCGAACCCCTGCCCACCAACGCACAGGAGTTTGAGCGCCGCGTGCAGGAAGGGCGAGGGCGCCTGACCTTGATTGCCAACGAAGTGTCGCGCCTGGCCGCCACCATCCTGGCCGAGTACGCCGCCGCAGCGCGGAAGATCAAAGACACCAAAAACGCTCCCGAAGCCACGCAGGACGCGCTCCAGCAACTGCAGCGCCTGGTGCCGAAAAACTTCCTCACTGCCGCGCCTTGGCCGCAACTGGCGCACTTTGCCCGTTACCTCAAGGCGATCACCGCGCGCCTGGACAAATTGCGCGCCGACCCGGCCCGCGACACCGCCAAGTTGGCCGAACTGCGCCCGCAAGAGCAGCGCTACTGGCGCCTGGTGGCCGAACGCAAGGGCGCGGTGGATGCCCGCATGCAGGAGCTGCGCTGGCTGCTCGAAGAACTGCGCGTGAGCTTTTTTGCGCAAGAGCTGCGCACGCCGCAGCCGGTGAGCGTGAAGCGGCTGGACAAGTTGTGGGCGCAGATCAACAACTGACAGAATTTCCAAAAAAACCAACTAGGTTATAATTGAGGCATGGAGAAATCAGTCCCGCACTGCAAGTTGGCCGTGGTGAAAGCCTTGGTAGAGGCAGGAGAAGTGCGTGCAACACACGCAGCCAGGGTGGGAGCCATTGCCTTGGGGCTGGAGCTTTCCGACATGCTGGCCGTGGTGATGGCACTGACACCGACGGACTTCTACAAAAGCATGACCACCCATGCCGATCACACGGTGTGGCAGGACGTGTACCGCCCCAAGACGCAGGCGGGTGACCTGTACCTGAAGCTGACGGTCATTGACGACGTGCTGATCGTGTCTTTCAAGGAGCTATGACCATGAAATGTCCTGTATGCGGTGCGGCTGAACTGATCCACGACACCCGCGACCTGCCTTACACCTACAAAGGTGAAACCACCACGATTCCAGCGGTGACAGCTGATTTTTGCCCTGCGTGCAATGAGTCCATCACCGACCTGGCGGAGACCGAGCGCGTCATGCGTGAGATGCAGGCATTCCACAAGCAGGTGAACGCGGCGATCGTCGATCCCGGCTTCATCATTGCCGTGCGCAAGAAGCTCAACCTTGGCCAGCGTGAGGCGGCTGAAATTTTCGGTGGCGGCGTCAATGCCTTCTCGCGCTACGAGAACGGCAAGACCAAGCCGCCGCTGGCCTTGGTCAAGTTGTTCAAACTTCTGGATCGCCACCCCGACCTGCTGCGCGAGATCAGAACCGCCTGATCTTGTCGAACTTGCCGTTCTCTGCCTTGGCAAGGGAGAGCGGCATTTCGAAACATCTCCGCCAGGCCGCGCTGGACGCCGCCGCCCGTCCTGTCCAACACTTGTAGCTGGCTCGCCAACGCTTGCAGGAACCGAACAGTGACCGCCAAGCGCGCTTCTGTCGAGAGCACCAGTCGCTGCGCGTCGATTGCAATGAGAATAATTCGCATTTAATATCAAGCCAGTCGTTTCTTCAGCAGGCCAGCACCATGCGCTCCATTCCCATTCTTTCGCCCGCAACCACTACCCCTGTGCAAGAGCACGTGGCACTTTGCCGCGCGTACGGGGCGGTGCAAGAGCGCTGCAGCCGTGTCATGGCGCAGCAGCAGGCGCAGGTGGATCGGCTGGAGCGCGAGGTTCTGCGGCTGCGGGCGGCGGTGATGGTGCGTGACACAGCGCTGGCGGTGGAGCGCGAGCACGTCGTTGCTTTGTCGGCACAGTCTCGCGCTGCGGCTTCCCAGCCTGTGCCGGTGCGCATGCGCGTCTGGCAGTGGCTGTGGCCGGGGCTCGAGTGCAATGCAAGCGCGCCGAGCGCCGCCACCGGTGCGCGGCGCTCGCAGCTTGCGACAGCCGATCTGCTGGTGGGCCAGGGCGGGTGGCTTAGCCCAGGCGTGGACTGGCCGGGCTGACTTGTATGCGCTGGGCAGCGCGCGGGCGCCGCCCCTTCCAGAGCAGCGCTGCCGTGGCTGCGCTGAACAGTGCCAGCAGCACGCCCAGGTGCGGCAATACGTCGGCCAGCGGCGCACCCAGCTGGTTCAAGCGCAGCGACGCCTGCACGCCCGCCGTGCTGGGAATCAGCCAGCGCAGCCATTGCAGCGGCAAGGGCAGGGCTTCTACCGGCCACGAGAAGCCGGCAAGGAAGACCATGGGCAGGGTGGTGAACAACAGCACCTGCAGCGCGCGCTCCCGGTTGCCTATCCAAAGGCCCAGCAGCAGCCCCAGCGCGGCGTTGGTAGGCACGTAGCACAGCAGCAGCACCAGCGCGCCCCAGGGGTTGCCGCCGCGCGGGTAGTCCTGCCAGACAAAAATCCAGCCAAAGTACAGCAGGCCGCTGGCCAGCCCCAGGGTGCACAGCGCCGCCAGGCGTGCGGCCCAGACGCCGGGGGCGGCGTGGTGCTGCCCGCGCTCTACCCAGGTGCCGGCGAGCAGGGCAGCGCCCATCAGCAGCGTTTGCTGCAGGATGAGCAGCGCCACGGCGGGCACCACGTAGCTGCCATAGCCTTCGGTGGGGTTGAACAAGGCGACGCTCTGCAGCTGCACCGGGTTGCGGCTGGCGCGTGCTTGCGCGGCGCTTTGGCCCTGTGCTTGCAGTCGGTGGATTTCCACTGCCGCCGATGCCGTGCCTACTGCTTCGGCAAAGCCGCGCTGCACCGCCTTGTTGATCAGGGCATAGGCCGCGTTGGCTTGCACGTTGACCACGGCTGCTTCGCTGCGAAACACCTTGCGCTGCAGATCGGCCGGCAGCACGGCGTAGCCGCCGATGGCGCCGCTCCACAAGGCCTGGCGGGCTTCCTGCTCGTCGCCCGTGACCAGCGTGACGGCGATGTTCGGGTCGGCCTCGGCCAGCCGTGTGATCTGGCGCGAGAGGCTGGAGTGGTCCAGGTCCACCACGGCCACCGGCACCTGGGTGACCACCTGGGTGGCGTAGAACCAGGGGTAGAAGAAGCCGTAGAGCACGGGCGCCGCCACCAGCAGCAGCAAGACGCCCTTGTCGCGCAGCACCACCGTCAGGGCATCGCGCCAGGCGCCTAGGGCGCGGGTCCAATAGCCAGTCATCAGCGTCTCCCCCAAGTTCCGGGTTGCGTGAGCGCGCGCTGCAGCAGCGGGATGCACAGCAAGAACGCCAGCACCGTGGCGGCCAGCAATCCCGCCATTGCGCCCGCGCTGTAACGCAGCGGCGCACCCATTTGCAATTGCCCGGTCTGCAAGGCGATGTAGTGCGTGAAAGGCATGGCCAGCGCCCAGGCGCGGGCGCTGGGCGGCATGGCCAGGAGCGGGTAGGCCACGCCACTAAAGGCAAACGCAGGCGCCGACAAGAAACCCACGCCCGACAAAGCCATGCGCAGCGAGCGCGTAAGAGCGGCCAACAGGGCGCCCAGTGCCACCGACAGGCCCACCAGCAGCGCCAGCGCCGCAGCCACCCAGGCGATGCTGCCGCTGGGATGCCAGCCGCGTCCCCAGGTGAACCCCGCCAGCGCCAGCAGACCGACGAGCGTCAGACTGAGCCAGGGCCACAGCAACTTGCCCAACAGGGCGCCGGCGGTGCGTGATGGTTGGCCGCTCTGCCCGAGCCAGTCGCGCAGGCTGCCATCGCGCAGTTCCCGGCCCACGGCCCAGGCGCCGGCCGTCATGGCCAGGATGTGCAGCAGTGCAGGCACCAGGGCCAAGGCCAGGAACTGCTCGTAGTTGCCGGCCACATTGAACAGGCCGACGAGTTGCGTGTGGATCGGGTCCATGGTCACGCGCGCGGCCAGCGCGCTCTCGCCCCGTTTTGCGCGAGCGGCCAGCTCGACGCCGGCCGAGAGCGTGCCCACGGCGGCGCGCACGTCGCGCTGAATCAGGCCCGAATGCGTGCCCAATTGGGCGTTGTGCAGGAGCGTGACTTCGCCTACGCGGCCCTGCTTCACTTCGTTGGAGAAGCCACGCGGCACCACCACGACGGCATACACCTCCGTGCTGCGCAAAGCGGCCTGCGCTTCCAGACTGTCGTTTACGGGCCGCGCCACGTGCAGGCCGGGCGTGGCATCCAGCATGCGGGTGAGCTGGCGTGAGAGGGCGGTATGGTCTTCGTCCTGCACGCCCATGGGCAGATCGTGCGGCACGCCGGCAGAAAAAATCCACCAGATCAAGGCAACGGCCAAGAGCGGCACCCAGGTGATCATGGCCAGATCCCAGGGGCTCTGGCGCAGGCGCCGGGCTTCGCGCCGTGCACTGTGTACTATTGAATTCATAGCTGGTAGCGCTTATGGATAAAGCGCTAGAGGCCAATTTCTTATAAATTTTTGACCAACACGCTCATGCCGGGGCGGGCGCCGGGCACGGCGGTGATGGGGCGGGCGCGCACTTCGAAGGTGCGCACGTCAAAGCCCTGGCCGGCGCGCGTGCTGCGCCACGTGGCAAAGTCGGGCAGCACGCCGTTGGCATAAACCTTGAAGCGCACCGTCTGCGGCCCCAGGGCGGGCAGGGTGGCGTCGAACTCGCTGCCCACGGCAAAGCGCTGCAGCCGGTCTTCGCGCACGTTGAGCACCACCCACTGGTCTGACAGATCGACCACCGACACCACGGCCACGCCCTGGGGCGAGAGCTCGCCGACGCGCGCCAGCACCTTGGCCACTTCGCCGGCCACGGGGCTTTTGAGTTCGGTCTCGGCCTGCGCGGCTTGCACTTCGGCCACCACTCCGGCCACCTGGCGGGCCTGTGCGGCGGCGGCGGCCTGGTCTTCGGGGCGGGCGCCGGCGCGCGCCATGTCGTACTGCGCCTTGGCGGCCAGCGCCTGATCCCGGCTGGCTTGGCGGTTGGCATCGGCTTCGTCGCGCTTTTGCGTGGCGATCAGGCCTTCGCGGGCCAGGCCCTCGACACGGCGAAACGAGCTGTCGGCCAACTCGGCCCCGGTCTGGGCGCGCTGCCAGGCCAGCCGGGCCATTTCAATCTCTTGCGGACGCGCGCCGTGCGCGGCCTTGCTGGCCACCGCCTGCGCTGCCGCCTGGGCGGCCGTGGCCTGGGCCATCTTGGCGGCGACTTCGGGGCTGTCGAGCCGCACCAGTGGCGTGCCCACGGTGATCTGGTCGCCTTCCTTCACCAGCACTTCGGCAATGCGGGCGCTCAGCTTGGGGGCGATATCGGCTTCGCGCGCTTCCATCTGGCCCTGGAACACTTCGGGTACGGGCTGCGCCGCCTGCCACAGGCCATAGCCGGTGAAGGCAGCGACGGCGAGGCCGAGGGTGACTGCGGCAGCGGTTTTGGTTTTTGCGTTCATTTTTTAGTTCACCTTGACGTCGGCTCGCGCCATGTAATTTGCAAATTCATCCGACAGCCCACTGCTCTCCAGCAGGGCGGCCAATGCCAGCACGTAGTCGTGGGCGGCCTGGGCGCGTTCGGTCTGCACCTTGGCGTGGTTCAGTTGCGCATCGATCAGGTCCAGCGTGGTGCTGGTGCCTTCGCGCAGGCCGGACTCCCGCAGGCGCAGCACCTCGACCGACAGGTCCACACCTGCCTGCTGGGCGAAATACTGGCGCCGGGCTTGCTCTAGCGCGAGCCAGTTTTTCTCGACCAGCAGGGCGATGTCGCTGTTCGCTTGGGCGCCCGTGCGTTCGGCCTGGTCGATTTGGGCTTGGGACGAGGCTGCCAGGGCGTTGCGGTCGATGGAATCCCACAGCGTCCAGCGCACGGCAATGCCGGCGACCCAGTCGGCATTGCCGCTTTTGATTTCGCGCTGGCCAAAGGCAAATACTTGCGGGCGGCGCAGTGCTTCTTCGGCTTTGTGCAGTTCGCTGGCCTGCGCCTTTTTGGCGGCCACTTTGGCCAAACCGGGGTGGTGCGCCAGCGCGGCGTCGATGAAGTAGGGCAGGGGTTCGACGGCTTGGCTGATGACAAACAGCGGGCTGGTGGGCTCCACGGTTTCGCCTGCACGGGCCGTACGGGTGAGCGCGGTGGCGGCCAGGTCGGCATCGTCGCGGGCTTTTTGTGCATTTTTGCGCGCGTCTTCCAGGGCCGAGCGGGCCTGCAGGCGCTCGACTTTGGCAATCACGCCGGCGTCCATCATTTTTTGCGCGGCGGCGTCGTGCTGCTCAATGCTGTGCAGCGCGGCTTCGCGCAGCGCGCTCGCGCGGTTGGCCAGTTGGGCGCCAAAGTAGCGCTGTACCAGCAGCGTGGCCAGTTCGTCGCTTACGCGCGTGCTGTCGGCTTGCGCCTCGCGGGTACGGGCGTCGGCCAGGCTGCGTGCGGCATCGCTTGCGCCGCCCAGGTAAATCGGCCATACCGCGTTGACCGAGGCTGTGGTGTCCGTGCGGTGGCGGTTGAGCGTGTAGCTGGCCGGCAGGTGCGGCAACTGCGCCACCATGCCGCCCAGTTGTGGCGGCAGTTGCGCAACGATGCCCGGCAGCGCCTGGCCCAGCGGGTTCAGATCCACATTCAGGTTGGCGTTATAGGCGTAGGCGGCACCGGTCAGGCTCACGCTGGGGCCGCCCAGGCGATCGATGGCGCGGCGCTGCTGCGAGGCGCTGTCCACCGCCAGGTGCGAGGCGGCCAGCCGGTCCGACGATGCGCCCATGTGCTGCAGGGCGGCAGGGAAATCCATCGGTGCGGCAGCGGCAGCCTGCGCCAGCAGACACAACGCGGCCGCGACGGTAACAAGGTGCGCGCGGGGCGCCAGTGGTGGTTTCATGACAAGTCGGTTCAGAGGGGATTCAACAAGTGGTACTTGTTAGTACCAAGTGGAGTGAATCATCGAAGAAAGATGTGGTACTGTCAAGTACCTATTGTTCCGGGGAGTGAAATAACCATGACCGAAAACTGCAACGATGCCGTTGGGCACCGGGCCCGCCTGCTGGACGGCATGGCGCGTTGCGTGGCCGACAAGGGCTACGCCGAGACCACGATCGCCGACATCGTCCGCCAGGCCAGCGTCTCACGGCGCACCTTCTACGAGCACTTTGGCGACAAGGCCGAGTGCCTGATGGCCTTGTATCTGGCGGCCACCGACGAGGCCACCGCAGCGCTGCGTGCCGCGATCAATCCCAATAGCGACTGGGAGGCGCAGGTGGAGCAGGCCATGGCGGCCTACCTGGCTGCGCTGGCGCGCAACCCGGTGTTGCTGCGCACACTTTTTATCGAGATTCTGGGCCTGGGCGCCAGCGGCCTGGCGGTGCGCAGCCGCGTACACCAGCAGCTGGCCGCGCTCCTGCTAGAAGTGGTCAATCAGCGCCCTGGTGCGCGCCTGCGCAAGTCGCCGTTGCAGCCCACCATGGCGCTGGCGGTGGTGGGCGGCATCCATGAGCTGGTGCTGCAAGCCATCGAGCAGGAGCGCGTTCATGAGCTGCACACGCTGGTGGCACCCGCCAGTGCCTTGCTGCGGGCGGTGATTTCGTCAGAGTTTTAGGGCGTCCGCGGCTTCAATAACCTGTATCGACGCTGTTGCGCAGGGCCGTTTGCGCCACGGCGTCCAGTGCGCCAGCCACCACGGTTTGCCCGGAAATGACCCGCAGCGTGCCCCGAGCTATCAGCTTATCGAGCAGTCGCCGGGTCATCGACTGCGTGTGACCGTAGGCGTTGGTGAACAAAAAGAGGTTGCCATGGGATCCGATCCAGGACAGCTGCGTGCGCTCCCATTTGCCTTCAATTTGAAGGTTGACCCAGGTTCCAACGCCCATCTCCGGTGTGGGCGCAGGGGTCGAGGCTGGGGGGTGGAGCGCGTCGCCGTCAGGGCTTGTTGGGGGGAGGTCTGCGGGCTCCTCCATGAAGCCGGATTCCGCGGCTTCGGATGGCGCAATCCAGGGTTCTTCCGTCTCCAAGGTGGGCGCATGGCTGGGGGTGGGGTCTGCGGGCGCGCTGGGCGCGGCGTCTGCGGTGCGCCCGGTCACAAAGGCCTGCTGGTGCAGCTGCATCAGCAGTTCGAAGAACTTGTGGGTCTCGGTGGGTGGATAGTCGATGGCAGCCAGGCCCGCGTGCAGTCTGGAGAGCAGCTTGGGAACGAGGCGGGCGAGGCGGCCCACGTTGATGCGGGTGAGCTGGGGTTGCGCACTCCAGATCAGCGCGTCGACCGCCTCCCGGTAGCGACCCGGGTCGTTGCTGCCACTGGCGTCGTCCAGCCGCGCCTGGGCCATTACCTGGGTCCAGGGGCCCAACAGGAAGCGCGCAACTTCGGCCGGGACCACTTCAATTTGAGGCAGCAAGCGCATCTCTTGCCACATCCTGGCAGCGAGCAGGTTGCGCTGCTCTGCATGGCGCAGGGCATCAATGGCCCGCAGGCGCTCTTGCTCGCGCTTCTTTTCGCTCGTGGCCCAAGCGTGCAGCAATTGGTCCAGGGCATGGACAAAGGGTTCCTGGTCTTCAATGGGCGCACAGGCCAATGGGCCGACCGCGTCGATCAGTGGTTGCATGAAGCTCTCGAAGCCATGGGCTTCGAGGCTGTCAAAGGCCAGACTGCGGTCCGTCATTTCCTGTAGCAGGCGGCGAGCGGGATGGTCTTTTTCACTGAAAAATCGCGGATCTGCCACCGCCAGTTTCAGTAGGGCGGGCTCCAGTTTTTTCACGAGTTGCTGCACCGGCCAGAGCAGGCGATCGTCGTGCGCGATGTTGTCCAGCATGAGTGCCACGACTTCCATGCTCAAGGCTTGTCCGAGCGCCGCTCTGGGGCTCTGGGGCGCTTTCGCCGCCGCAGCGGGTGCACCCACCGGGCCCCGGCTGCCCAGCCGCCTCATCATGTGATCCACCTGGTTCATCTCCTGGAGTGCCTCAAAGGCGGCAGGGACGGTGATGTCGAATTCCGGCGCGGGCGCAGCAGCGTGGGATGGTGCGCTTTCGAATTCGCGCGAAAACTGCTCAGAAAAAGGCATTTCGGGCGCTGGGCCATCGGCCAGCTCGCCCGTCAGCAGACGGCGCAATTGGTGCAGCGTGAGCAAGGTGTGGCTGGTGCCGGTTGCTGCTGCGGCGGCGGGCGCAGGTTGCGCAACGCCCGCACGCCACGGCGCGGCTTCGGGACCAAACCCGGGAGCGTGGCCTTCGGGGCCAGTTGGCTTCACGTAGACATAGTGACCACCTTGCTGGCGCACGGCATAACCGGCAGGCTTGATGCCGCTTTCCTGCATCTGCCCAATGAGTTGAAGATACAGGGCCCGAAGTTGGGCGCCCATCGCCTCGGCCATGTGCCCCATCCAGTCCCGCCGCACTTCTTCGGACGGCTGCATCTGCCCGACCACGGATTGCATGGCCTGCAGAAATAGCACGGGTTGCAGGGGATTGTGCCCAGGGTCGACGCTCGATTGCCCTTGCGCAGCGCTCATGAGCGCATTGAGCTGCGCCAAAGGCTCTGTCACGGCTTCGGCAAGCAGCTGCCCGGCCCGCGCACGTTCGACACTTTCGCTGAGTTGCGATTCGTCCATCAACTCTAGGTCGTCAAACTGCACCGAGAAAAGAGAGCGTGTTGCGGCTTGCTCCCGATCCGCGCCCTTGGCAATCGCTTGCTCCAGAGCGGTTGGGAATCGCTCGCACATGACAAAGTTGACACGCTCGAGAAGCTGCCGCGCGTGCATCACGCTGTGGCTCTCGCGGGGAGTGCGCGCCTGGTCTTCGCGCTGTTGCAAGGCCCTGCGGGTGGATTCGATGACGCGCTCGGGGAAATGGCCAGAAGTTGCCAGCGTGGTGCGAACGATCTGGGCGTAAACCGCGATATCGGGACCGGTGGGGTCAGGGGTGAGGTGATGCATCGGTCGATCTCTCCATCCGTCTTTCCTCTTGTGCATTGAGAAAGGGGCACAAAGCCCCTTTCGTCATAAGTCGCCATCAGCGACGGCGCCGCTTCAGCCGGCGTGGAACTTCACCACCAGCGGCACGATGAGCAGCGCCACGATGTTGATGATCTTGATCAGCGGGTTGACGGCCGGGCCGGCGGTGTCCTTGTACGGGTCGCCCACGGTGTCGCCGGTCACGGCGGCCTTGTGTGCCTCAGAGCCCTTGCCGCCGTGGTGGCCGTCTTCGATGTACTTCTTGGCGTTGTCCCAGGCACCGCCGCCGGTGCACATGGAAATGGCGACGAACAGGCCGGTCACGATCGTGCCCATCAGCAAGCCGCCGAGCGCTTTCGGGCCGAGCAGCAGGCCGACCAGAATCGGTACCACCACGGGCAGCAGGCTGGGGACGATCATTTCCTTGATGGCAGCGCTGGTCAGCATGTCGACGGCCTTGCCGTATTCGGGCTTGGCCGTGCCTTCCATGATGCCCTTGATATCGCGGAACTGGCGGCGCACTTCCACCACCACGGCGCCGGCTGCGCGGCCGACGGCTTCCATGGCCATGGCACCGAACAGGTAGGGAATCAGGCCGCCGATGAAGAGGCCGACGATGACCATGGGGTCGCTCAAGTTGAAGTCGATCGCCTGGCCGTAGCTCTCCAGCTTGTGGGTGTAATCGGCAAACAGCACCAGCGCAGCAAGGCCAGCTGAACCAATGGCGTAGCCCTTGGTCACGGCCTTGGTGGTGTTGCCCACGGCGTCCAACGGGTCGGTGATGTCGCGCACGCTGGCGGGCATTTCTGCCATTTCGGCAATGCCGCCGGCGTTGTCGGTAATGGGCCCGTAAGCGTCCAGCGCCACCACGATGCCAGCCATGCTCAGCATGGAGGTGGCCGCGACCGCAATGCCGAACAAGCCTGCGAGCGAATACGACACCAAGATGGCGGCGCAGACGAACATCACCGGCCACGCGGTGGAGCGCATGGAGACACCCAAACCAGCAATGATGTTGGTGCCGTGGCCAGTGGTCGAAGCTTGCGCAATGTGCTGCACCGGCTTGTACTGCGTGCCGGTGTAGTACTCGGTGATCCAGACCAGTGCGGCCGTCAGCACCAAGCCGGTGGCGCAGGCGCCAAACAGCTTCATCTGCGCGCCCGTGCCGCCCAGGGCGTTGTCCGGGATGATCCAGGTGGTGACAAAGTAAAAGGCGATCAGCGACAACACGCCAGCAATCGCCAGGCCCTTGTACAGCGCCGGCATCACGTTCTTCATGCCAGGCGAGGCCTTGACGAAGAAGCAGCCGATGATGGAGGCCACGATGGAGACGGCGCCCAGCGCCAGCGGGTACATCACGGCGTTGACCGGAGCAGCCGTCAGCATCAGCGCGCCCAGCACCATGGTGGCGATCAGCGTCACGGCGTAGGTCTCAAACAGGTCGGCGGCCATGCCGGCGCAGTCGCCCACGTTGTCGCCCACGTTGTCGGCAATCACGGCGGGGTTGCGCGGGTCGTCCTCGGGGATGCCGGCTTCGACTTTGCCCACGAGATCGGCGCCCACGTCAGCGCCCTTGGTGAAGATGCCGCCACCCAGGCGCGCAAAGATGGAGATCAGGGAGGAGCCAAAGGCAAAACCGATCAGCGGGTCGAGCAGGCCGGCGAGCGACTTGTCGGCCACCGGATTGCTGCCCACCAGATACCAGTAAAACCCGGTGACGCCCAGGAGCCCCAGGCCCACCACCAGCATGCCGGTAATGGCGCCGCCACGAAATGCGACATCCAGCGCCGGGCCAATGCCTTGAGTTGCCGCTTGCGCCGTGCGCACGTTGGCGCGCACCGACACGTTCATCCCGATGAAGCCGCAGGCGCCTGAGAGCACGGCGCCGATGACGAAGCCCACGGCGGTTTTGCCGTCAAGGAAGACGCCGATGAGGATGGCCAGCACCACGCCGACGACGGCAATGGTCCTGTACTGGCGCGACAGGTAGGCCGCCGCGCCGGCCTGGATGGCCGCGGCAATTTCCTGCATGCGTGGGTTGCCGGGGTCTTTGCCCAATATCCAGCTGCGGGCCCAGAAGCCGTAGGCCACGGCAATCAGGCCGCAAACAAGGGCAAGGATGAGGGGAAAATTCGACGCTGTGGTTCCAGCCATTCTTATCGCTCCAAGTGTTGTTTCGCACGGTAGGAGACACAACGCATGGGAGGGTCTCCGCTGCGTTGCTTCCTCGTGCTCCCGTCCCGGAGTCGATTGGCCAACTTCGACAATTTAACCTGAAAACTGCGTCTGCAAGCCGGGCGCAAGGGCTCGGCCGGTAAAATCAGGGTTAGTCACTAGTTATCTACCTGGAAAACAAGCAACATGTCCCTCAACAGCGTCACTCCTGGCAAGAATCTCCCCGAATCTTTCAACGTCGTGATCGAAATTCCCATGGATTCCGATCCGATCAAATACGAAGTGGACAAGGAGTCGGGCGCCATCTTTGTGGACCGGTTCATGACTACCGCCATGTACTACCCGTCGAACTATGGCTATGTGCCGCAGACGCTCAGCGGCGACGGCGATCCGGTGGATGTGCTGGTCATCACGCCTTACCCGCTGCACCCCGGCGTGGTCGTGCCCTGCCGCGCGCTGGGCATTTTGAAGATGGAAGACGAAGCAGGCATCGACGGCAAAGTGCTGGCCGTGCCCACGAACAAGGTGCTGGGCATGTACGCTTCCTGGAAAAATATTGAAGATGTCAACCCTGCGCGCCTCAAAGCACTGAGCCACTTTTTCGAGCACTACAAGGATCTGGAAGACGGCAAATGGGTGAAGGTGCTGGGCTGGGAAGGCATTGAATCGGCCCACAAGGAAATCCTCGAAGGCCTGGCCAGTTACGCCAAGGCACACGGCTGAGATCGCCCGAACCTTGTCAGGCAGCTGACGGCTTGCCTGCAAAAGCACGCCCACCGCATGGTGCGCGTGCTTTTTTGATGGATTACCCGGTGCGCTATGGGGCAGGGCGTGGCTCAAGGGGCCGCCTGACCTACGACTGAGGCAGCGAGATGGATTGACACGAGCAACTGAGCCCGAACACCGGGACGAAGGTGTACTTCTGTGATCTTCACAGCCCATGCCAGCGTGGCTACAACAAGAATACCAATGGGTTGCTGCGCCACTACTTTCCCAAGGGCACCGATCTGAGCGGATATAGCCAGGAGCAACTCGACGCGGTGGCTGACCATCTCAACGGCCGTCCCAGGCAGACACTGGGTCTGGCGCAAACCCATTGAGGTGTGCTCTGAGCATTTGACCGGACTTCGCGCCAGCCTCAATCGATGCATTGAGTTTGTATTGCACTTGGACTTGAAATCGTCCTTCATCCCTGTACGTTTAATACTGCGTATTTGATAGCAAAATAGAGACACTCCGATCGCGTCAACTGTGCGCCGAAACGGCCGTCGCAGGCGCGCGCCGTGACAGGCTGATGATGGCGGATGCGCCGAACGACTCCGCAGCGCCATCCCCCACCAGATCGGCCAGCGTCGCGGTGTCGAGTTCGCGCAGCCAGGAGGCCAGGGCGCGCTGAAACAATTTTTTTAGGCGGCAGGTGGGGCTTAGGCGGCAGGCGTTGGAGTTTTCGTCGAAACACTCGACCATTCGAAAATCGCTTTCGCACCAGCGCACCACGGCGCCAATGCCGATCTCGGCCGGTTCCAGCAACAGGCGAACACCGCCGCCGCGTCCTCGGGCCGTTTCCAGCAGACCGTGTCGAGCCAGGTCATTGACGATCTTCATCAAGTGGTTTTTCGACAATGAATGGCTCTGCGCGAGCTCGGCAATGGTGACGCGGCGCTCGCGGTGCTGCGCGCAGTACATCAGCACGCGCAGGGTGTAGTCGGTGTAGTTGGCAAGCCGCATGGTGGTGTGCAGCGCACAGTCGATTGATAAAAATCGCCGGGCGCTGTAAGATACATTTAAAATGCATCTTATAGTTTTGCACTCGGCGACGCAAGCGCGCCGGGCCTGATATGAACTCCATGAAAACACCTCTTCCGCCCCTGGTCAGCGCTGGCGCTGCGAAACCTGCAAGCAAGGTACCCCAAGGCTGGCCAGTGCTTCGGCTGGGCTTTCGCCCCTTTTATATCGCTGCGGCGGCGCTGGCCTGCGTGGCGGTTCCGCTTTGGGTGGCGGCCATGCTGGGGGCGGTTTCTCTGGATCTCAGCGTCTCGCCCATGCTGTGGCACGCGCACGAAATGCTGCTGGGTTTTGCCACGGGCGTGATCGTCGGCTTCCTGCTGACGGCGGTCAAAGCCTGGACCGGTCTGCAAACGCCGCGCGGCGCGGCACTGGGCGCGCTGGTGCTGCTTTGGCTGGCCGCCCGCGTGGCGGCCTGGGTGGCGCCCTACCCGGTGTATGCGGCGCTCGATGTGGTGCTGCTGCCGACCGTGGCCGTGATCCTGGTGCGCGTTCTTTTGCGCGCCGGCAACAAGCGCAACCTGCCACTGGCAGGGATTCTCATTCTTTTGTCGGCGGCCAACCTGGTGTTCCACCTGTCGGTGATGGGATGGCTTGCGCTGCCGCCCTCCAGCGCGCTGTACGCAGCTCTGGGCTTGATCGTGATGGTCGAGTGCGTGATGGCGGGCCGCGTGATTCCTGCTTTCACCATGAGCGTGACGCCGGGGCTGAAGATCGCCGTGCCGCCGTGGCTGGAGCGCGGCGCGCTGGCCACCACGTTCGTGGCGCTGGCGCTGTGGGTGTTTGCGCCTGGCGGTTGGATCACGTTTGCCGCGCTGGCCGCAGCGGCGGTGTTGCAGGGCGCGCGCATGCTGCACTGGCATTCCATGGTTTCGCGCAAGAAGCCGATTCTCTGGATCTTGCACGCTGCGTACGCATGGATTCCGCTGGGCTTGGCCTTGCTGGCACTTGCGCAGCCGGGCTGGGTGCTGGTGTCGGTGGGCGTCCATGCCCTCGCGGTTGGCGCCACCGGCGGGCTGATCATCGGCATGCTCACGCGTACCGCGCGTGGGCACACGGGCCGGCCGCTGCAGGTTTCGCGCGCAGAAGTGCTGGCTTATGCGCTGGTGATGGCTGCAGCCGTGCTGCGAGTGCTTGTCCCTATGGTCGCACCGCAGTGGGTTTCGCATGCCCTGGTTTGTGCTGCTGCTGCGTGGACCACGGCATTCCTGATTTATCTGGTGATGTATGTCCCCTGGCTGACGAGCACCCGGCTCGACGGCAAGGATGGCTGAATCTGCGTTTCCTGCTTCCTATTCCCTACCGAAACCCTGAAGAAAGGTTCTCATGCTTCCTACCCAGTCTCTCGTGATCGACGTGCGCCAGATTCCTCCACCCCAGCGCCACACCACCATTTTTGGCCGCTTTGACGAGCTGCTGCCTGGCGAGGCGATTCAGATCGTGAGCGATCACGATCCGCGGCCGCTGCACCACCAGTTCGATTCGCGCTCGCCGGGCCAGTTTCAGTGGGCCTACCTGCAGTCGGGGCCAGACCAGTGGCGTGTTCTGGTAAGCAAGCTTGAAGTCCTGGAAGACGCGGAAGAGCACCACTGCTGCTCGGGCGGTGCTTGCGGCGGTTGATCGCTATCGCGATAGGCAAAAAAAGGCGCCCACGAGGCGCCTTTCTTGTTGAGGAAGGGGGTTTATTCCATTTTCAGATCAATACGAAATGAGGCGCGAAGCCGCAGGCAGTGCTGTAGCACGGCAAGGCGAAGCAACGAAATGTCGGATGGATATGGAAATGGAATTACATGCCCAGGGCCAGCATGGCCGACTCCGACATGCGTGAACGGTCCCAGGGCGGGTCAAATACCATGTTGACCGTGATTTCGCCCACGCGGGGGATCGCCAGCACCTTGTCGCAGACTTCATCGGCAATCGCCTCGCCCATGCCGCAGCCGGGCGCGGTGAGCGTCATGTCGATGAGGGCGCGCACGTCGCCGCCTTCCATGGGTTCCAGGTCGCAGCGGTAGACCAACCCAAGGTCCACAATGTTGACCGGGATTTCCGGGTCGTAACAGGTTTTTAGGGTGTTCCAGATGAGGCCGCTCACATCCTCAATTTCGACGTTTTCGGGGTGCTCGACTTCGGCTGGCGGCTCTTTGCCGATGGCGTCGGCGTCGCTGCCCTTGAGCCGTACCAACTGGCCATCGACGACCAAAGTGAAATTTGAGCCCAGGGCTTGGGTCACTTGAGCCCACCCGCCTCCGGGCAAATCCATAGGCGTTCCATCGGGAATGCGCTCCACGGTCACAGGCCGGTTGATCAGCACGTCTTCGCGCATGCGTTTCATCATGATGGGGTTTCTCCTTCCGTCGATACGGGGGCTGCAGGCGCGGCCGGGTTGCTGGCAATGGCGTGCATCAGCGCGTGCCAGCCCAGCAGCGCGCACTTGATGCGGCCGGGGTAGCGGCTGACGCCGGCCAGGCTGACGAGCTTGCCGAGCGGGGCGACGTCGGCACTTTCTTCCCCGGTCAGCACGGCGCGAAAGTGCTGTTGCAGCTTCTGGGCGGCGGCAATCTCCTTGCCCTTGACGGCTTCGCTCATCATCGAGGCCGACGCCATGCAGATAGCGCAGCCCTGGCCGTGAAAGCGGATGTCGGCCAGTTTGCCGTCGGCTATGGCCAGCTCCACGGACAGGTCGTCGCCACAGGATGGATTCGTGCCACGTGCCTGGTGCGTAGGTGCGCTCAAGTGGCCGAAATTGCGCGGCGAGCGTTTGTGCTCCAGCACCAGTTCCTGGTAGAGGTCGGTTTCGGCACTGCTCATCGCAAAAGCTCCAGGGCTTTGGCGACTCCGGCCACCAAGCGCTCGACTTCTTCCGGCGTGTTGTAGAGCGCAAACGACGCGCGCGTCGTCGGCCCACAGCCCAGGTGTTCCAGCAGTGGCTGGGCGCAGTGCAGGCCGGTGCGCACCGCAACGCCCTGGCCGTCAAGCAGCGTGCCGACGTCGTGCGGATGTGCGCCTTCGGTGACGAACGAGACGATGGCGGTGTCCTGGGTGTCAGGTGACAACACGCGCAGGCCGGGCAGGGCTGAGAGGCCTTGCACCGCCTGTGCGCGCAACGCATGCAAATGCTGGTCGATGGCGCTGCGGCCCACGGCGTCTATGAACTTTGCCGCCGCCGCCATGCCAATGGCGCCGCCCACGTTGGGTGTGCCAGCTTCCAGGCGGGCGGGCAGTGCGGCGTAGCTGGCGCCCGTGAAGCTCACCCATTCCACCATGTCGCCGCCGACGCGAAACGGCGCCAGCAGTTCAAGCGCTTCGCGCCTGCCCACCAGCGCGCCGGTGCCCATGGGCCCATACATCTTGTGCCCGGAGAACACGAGGAAATCGCAGGGCAGGGTAGAGATGTCGGGCACGGCGTGCGCCGCCACTTGGGCGGCGTCCAGCACGGTCAGCGCGCCGGCTTGGCTCGCCATGGCCAAGAGTTCAGCAAAGGGCGGGCGTTCACCCGTGGCGTTGGCGCAGGCGGTCACGGCGAATACGCGGGTGCGCGACGTCAGCAGGCGGGCCAGGTCCTCGCCGTGCAAATGGCCTTCGGCGTCGGGCAAGAGGATGCGCAGCACCGCGCCACTCTCACGCGCCGCGCGCTGCCAGGGCAGCAAGTTGGCGTGGTGCTCCAGGCCGCTGACGATGATTTCATCGCCCGGCTGCAAAGGCTTGCCGCCGCCGGCGTGCGCTGACAGACCATGGGCCACGAGGTTGAGCGATTCGGTGGTGCCCGAGGTGAACACCAGTTCGTGCTCTGCCCCCGCGCCGACAAAGCGCTTCAGCTCGGCGCGCGCAGCGTCGTAGGCATCGGTGGCGCGTTGGCTTAGCGCGTGTACGCCGCGGTGGATGTTGGCGCGGTTGTGGCGCTCGAAGTGTTGCAGCGCGTCCAGCACCGGCTGCGGCATATGCGTGGTGGCGGCGTTGTCCAGATAGGCCAGCGGGTGGCCCTGGATGTGCTGGGACAGCACCGGAAACAGTGCGCGCAGTTCGGTGAAAGCGGAAGCGTCCGTAGGCGCATTGCCTGATGCGCGGAGCCAGCGGGGAGGCATGTCACCCATGGGGAGCCTCCAGCACTTGGCGCAGCACGCCTTGAAGTGCGTCGCCCTGCGCGAGCGCTTCGAGCGTGGCGGCGCCGGGGAACGCGCGCGCCAAAAGGGCGTTGGCCATGCCTTCGATGATGAGCGAGCGTGCTGCATGCGCATCCAGGCCGCGCTGGCGGGCGTAGAACAAGGCGTCTTCAGGCAAAGCGCCCCACGTTGCGCCGTGGGCCGCCTGCACGTTGTCGTGGTAAATCTCCAGGTGCGGTCGCAGTATCAGCCGCGGATTGCCTCCGAGGGGAATACCGGCGAGCCGCTGGTGCACGTCGGCCTCGTCAGACCCCGCCGCGATGTGCGTGCTGGCGTTGGCCACCGCGTGCGCCTTGCCGCTGGCCAGGACCAGCGCTTCGCTGTGGCTGGTGGTCTGCGCTGCGGCGTGGCGCATGAAAACTTGCTGCTCCAATTTCGTGTCGGCCGCACAGGTCAGGCCCGCGATATGGGCCGAAGAACCGGCGCCGCTCAGCAGCACGTCGCTGCGCTGCAGGTGGTAGCTGCTGCCGCCGGCGATAAAGGCCTGGACGTAGCGGGCGTCGTCGCCCACCTGGGCGTGAATGATGTGGGCGCAGCGGTCGTCCGTATGCGGTGCGACAACGCGCAGGTGTTGCAGGCTGGCACCCCGGGCGAGGCGCACATGCAACTGCAGGTTTTGTACCTTCCCGCCAGAGGTGGCCGCGTCGCCCGCGAGGTGCAGTTCGCGCAGGACGCAGTGCGCGCCTTCGGCGATGTCGAGCACCAACAGCGGCGCCTCTACCTGGCCCGTGGGCTGGTGGCGCAGTTCAAGCTGCGTGGGTTGCTGCGCTGTGCCGGACTCTACGCGCAGACGCAGGCCCGCAGTGCACAAGGCGCGGTGCGCCCAGGCAAATGGTGCGGCGTCACCGTCGCCGGGCATTTCCAGATCAGAAAACAACTCGGCGCGCTGCGCGGTGTCGGTGGCAGACAGCGTGCGTACCGCGATGCCCGTGGGCGTGCCGCCGGCCAGCGTGGTGAGAGTCCAGCCGCTGTTCTGCGCCAATGGCGTTGCTGCAGCTTGTTCCAGCCAATCGGCAGCCGGTGGTGGCGGCAAATGGCGGAAGGATTCGTTCTTCTTGCCTATCCAGCCGGTGGCGGCCAGGTGCTCACGGGCCATCAACATGGCCTCGTGCGCGGTGATGGATCGGATGTTCATGGTCTCAAGCCTCTGCCAGTTCGGGCGCCTGCACAAAACCGGTGCGTGCAATGCGCTGTGCCAGGGCGATGTCGCCGCGCTCGGCAATCTGGCCGTCTGCGAGGCGCAGCACGGTGTCGGGTTGCAGCGACTCAATCAGCTGCAGATAGTGCGAAACGACGATGAAGGCCGTGCCTTCGCTGCGCAGGCGCTGCACCAGTTCGACGACGGCGCGCACGCCGTCCACGTCCATGCCCGAGTCGATTTCGTCGAGCACGGCCAGGCGCGGGCGCAGCAAGGAGAGTTGCAGCAGCTCGTTGCGCTTTCTCTCGCCACCCGAAAAACCGTCGTTCACCGGGCGGCTGAGCATTTTTTCTGGCAGGCCGAGCGTCGTGGCCGCTGCCTTGGCGCTGCCGAGAAAGTCGTACGCGTCCTGCGGCTCTTCGCCGCGGGCAGCACGCACGGCATTCATGGCGGTGCGGATAAACAGGTTGTTCTTAACGCCAGGAATCTCGGGTGGCGACTGAAACGACAGAAACAGCCCGGCACGCGCGCGGTCTTGCGGTTCCATGGCGAGCAGGTCTGCCCCGTTTAGTTGCGCTGTGCCGTGCGTCACTTGGTAGGCCGGGTGGCCAGCCAGCGCTAGGCCCAGCGTACTTTTCCCGCTGCCGTTGGCGCCCATCAGCACCACGAGTTCGCCGGGGGCGACGTCGAGGCTGATGGATTGCAAGATGGTTTTCTCGCCAATGGCAACGCGCAGGGCGTCGAGTTGCAGCAGGGGGGTGGTGGAAGTGGTCATGGGGTGTTTCGATTTTTATGAATGTTGGGGCTCAGCCCACCGAGCCTTCGAGCGAGACCGCAAGCAGTGCCTTGGCTTCGAGTGCGAATTCCATCGGCAGCTCTTCGAGCACCGACTGGCAGAAGCCGCCGACGATGAGCGCCGTTGCGTCGTCAGGCGCTATGCCGCGCTGCTGGCAGTAGAAGAGCCGGTCTTGCGAGATACGCGTGGTAGTGGCTTCGTGCTCCACCACGGCGTCGCTGCGGGCGGTGTCGATGTAGGGGAAGGTGTGGGCGCCGCATTGGGGGCCAATCAGCAGCGAGTCGCACTGGGTGTGGTTGCGCGCGTTGGCTGCACCGGGCGAGATGCGCACCAGGCCGCGGTAGCTGTTTTGCGCATGGCCGGCGCTGATGCCCTTGGAGACGATGCGGCTGCTGGTGTTTTTACCCAGGTGAATCATCTTGGTGCCGGTGTCTGCCTGCTGGAAGTGATTCGACACCGCAATCGAATGGAACTCGCCGCGCGAATCGTCGCCGCGCAGCACCACGCTGGGGTACTTCCAGGTGATGGCCGAGCCGGTTTCAATCTGCGTCCACGAGATGTGCGCGTGCTTGCCCGCGCACAGGCCCCGTTTGGTGACGAAGTTGTAGATGCCGCCCAGGCCGTTTTCATCGCCTGGGTACCAGTTTTGCACGGTCGAATACTTGATGTACGCGTCGTCGTGTGCCACCAGTTCAACCACTGCGGCGTGCAATTGGTTCTCGTCGCGCTGGGGTGCTGTGCAGCCTTCGAGGTAGCTCACATGGCTGCCTTCCTCGGCAATGATGAGCGTGCGCTCGAATTGGCCCGTGCCCTTGGCGTTGATGCGGAAGTACGAAGACAGCTCCATCGGGCAGCGCACCCCCTTGGGGATGTAGACAAAGGAGCCGTCTGAAAACACCGCCGAATTGAGCGCGGCGTAGTAGTTGTCGGCCACCGGCACCACGCTGCCCATGTAGCGTTCAATCAGCTCGGGGTGGTGCTCTACAGCGTGCGAGAACGAGCAGAAGATGACGCCGACTTTGTGCAGTTGCTCGCGGAAGGTGGTTCCCACCGACACCGAATCGAACACCGCATCCACCGCCACACCTGCCAGACGCGCGCGCTCGTGCAGCGGCACGCCGAGTTTTTCGTAGGTTTCCAGCAGTTTGGGGTCCACATCGGCCAAGCTTTTGGGGCCATCTTTGAGCGATTTTGGCGCTGAGTAGTAGCACAGCGCCTGCAGGTCGATGGGCTCCATGTGCACATGCGCCCACTCAGGGGCGGGCATGGTCAGCCAGCGCTCGTAGGCGGCGAGGCGCCACTTGAGCAAAAACTCGGGCTCGCGCTTGCGCAGCGAAATGGCGCGGATGGTGCCTTCGTCCAGGCCCGGTGGCAGCGAATCGGATTCGACATCGGTGGTGAAACCGTGGCGGTAGGGGCGCTCCAGCGCCTGCGCCAAAGGCGCTGCCTGGTCAGACGCGCCCATGGCAGACCTCGGGCGTTGGGGAGCAGAACAGAACGGTTTTGGCAGTAACGGGCATCGTGGTCATCGCTTGTTTTATTAGATGTACATGATATGCATGTTTAGGTAGGCTGGCAACTTGCGGGCAGCACCTCCGCGCTGCAATCAGGGGTTTGGCACCCTTTGTGCTGCGACGCGAAAGGGTGTGTGCGCTTCGAGTTCTTCGACGTACGCCGCCATCCCAGCATCCTCACGCTCCAGAAAGTGCTCCACCGCATCGGCAAAGGCGGGGTGGGCCAGCCAGTGGGCGCTGTGCGTGGCCACTGGCATCAGCGCACGCGCCATCTTGTGCTCGCCCTGGGCACCGCCCTCAAAGGCTTCAAAGCCATGCGCGATGCACCAGGCGAGCGGCTGGTAGTAGCAGGCGTCAAAGTGCAGGCTGTCCACCCGCTCCAGCGCGCCCCAGTAGCGGCCATAGGCGGTTGCGGATGAAAAATTCAGGTCATTTAGGCCTCTAGCGCTTGATGGGTCTGCGCTGACAGCTATCAGACTGCTAGCAATCGCTTCACCTTCACGTTCGGCAATGAACAGCAGCCAGGCGGCTGGCATGTCCCGCGCCATGCACTCAAAGAAGGCGCGGCTAAGGTAGGGCGGATTGCCGTGTTCCAGATAGGTGCGCTCGTAGCAGCGGTAGAAAAAATCCCAGTCGGCCGCCGCAATGCCTGACCCGTGCGCCCAGCGAAAGCGCACGCCCGCATCCCGCACGCGGCGCTGCTCCTGGCGGATTTTCTTGCGCTTGTCCTGGGTGAGGGCACCGAGGAAATGCTCGAAATCGCGGAACTTTCCTCCCTCCGGCGCAAGGTTGTTCCAGTGAAATTGCACGGTGGTGCGCTGCATCAGTCCCACACTTTTGCACGCTGCCATGTCCGCATCGCTGCCAAAAAGCAGGTGCAGGGAAGACAAAGACTGCTCCTCGCACCAAGCCACCACCGCACGAAGCAACGCCGTGCGCGCCGCCTCATCGCGCGCCAGCAAGCGGCTGCCTGGGACGGGCGTGAAGGGCACGGCAATCAGGGCCTTGGGGTAGTAGCGCAGGCCGTGTTCCTGGTAGGCGCGCGCCCAGGCCCAGTCAAACACGTATTCGCCGTAGGAATGCTCCTTGAGGTAGAGCGGGCAGGCCGCTATCAAAACCCCGTCCTGCTCCAGCGCGACGTAGTGCGGGTGCCAGCCGGTGGCGGGCACGGCACTGCCGCTCGCGTGCAGGGCCGCCAGGTACTCGTGGCGCATGAACGGCGTGGCATGCTGCTGTTGCGCCAGGAGGGCATTCCACTGTGCTGCGTCCAGCGCCAGCGGACTGGTGTGCACGCGGGTGATAATGCCTTTTTCAGCCATGCAAGGCCCTGGCAACGCGTGCGTTCACAGCGGGCGCTGGCGCGTTCGGCATGGTTTGCCGCAGGCTTTTGTCCAACATTCTGGACCCCATGACGCTCTCCATTTGCATAGCGCAACTCAATTTCACAGTAGGTGACCTGCGCGGCAACGCGCAGAAGATCATTGACGCAGCGCACGCGGCCCATGGCGGCGGCGCGGCCTTGCTGTTGACGCCCGAACTGGCCTTGTGTGGCTATGCCGCCGAGGATTTGTTCCTGCGGCCAGCGTTTCTCGCGGCCTGTGATGATGCCGTCAAATGCATCGCCGAGGCGACGGCCGCCCTGAAAGACCTCGTCATCGTCCTGGGGCATCCGCAGCGGGCGAGCGGCGCCGCCGCGTTTGCCACCTGTTTCAACGCCGCCAGCGTGCTGCGCGCCGGGCACATTGAGCAGACCTATGCCAAACGCGAGCTCCCCAACTACGAGGTGTTTGACGAGCGGCGCTACTTCCGCCCCGGCGAGGCATCCTGCGTGTTCGAAGTGGCGGGTCTGCGCGTGGGTCTGCTGATTTGTGAGGACGCCTGGCACACCGCGCCGGCACGGGACGTGGCTGCGGCCGGCGCCCAGCTCATCGCCGTCATCAACGCCTCGCCGTTCCATAGCGGCAAAAGCATCGCGCGTGAGCAAACCATGCGTGCACGGGTGCAGGAAACCGGCCTGCCGCTGGTCTATGCACACCTGGTGGGCGGGCAGGACGAAGTGGTGTTTGAAGGCCGCTCGTTTGCTTTGGATGCGGACGGCACGGTCGTCGCCCGCGCCCCGGCTTTTGAAGAAAAACTGGTGTTTGCGCAGGTGGAGCAAGCGCAGGCAGCTATCAAAATAAAAGCAGACGTGGCGCCGCTGCCTGGCGTATTGCCCGATTTGTGGCATGCGCTGGTGCTGGGCGTGCGCGATTACATCGGTAAAAACGGCTTCCCTGGCGTGGTGCTGGGGCTCTCGGGCGGCATGGACTCGGCCCTGGTGCTGGCGCTGGCCGTCGATGCGCTCGGCAAGGACTGTGTGCGCACGGTGATGATGCCGTCGCCCTACACCGCCGACATCAGCTGGATTGATGCGCGCGACATGACTGGGCGGCTCGGCGTGTCGTACGAAGAAATCGACATCCGCCCCGCGTTCGAAGCCTTCAAGGCCTCTCTCGCCACCCAGTTCGCTGGCAAGGCCGAAGACACGACGGAAGAAAACCTGCAGGCGCGCATTCGCGGTACGTTGTTGATGGCCTTGTCGAACAAGTTTGGCAGCCTGGTGCTGACCACGGGCAATAAGAGCGAGTTGGCTACGGGCTATTGCACGTTGTACGGTGACATGGCGGGCGGCTTCGCGCCCATCAAGGACGTACCCAAGACGCAGGTCTTCGCCCTGGCGCGCTGGCGCAATGAAAACGACCTGTTCAACACCGGCGCCAACCCCATTCCCGAGCGCATCATCACGCGCCCACCCAGCGCCGAGCTGCGCCCGGACCAGACGGACCAGGACAGTCTGCCGCCCTACGAAGTGCTGGATGCCATCATTGCGCGCTACATGGAAAATGACGAAGCCATCGAGTCCATCATTGCGGCCGGTTTCGAGCGCGCCGATGTCGAGCGTGTGACGCGCCTCATCAAGATCAACGAATACAAACGCCGCCAGGCGCCGGTGGGCATCCGCGTCACGCGGCGCAGCTTCGGCAAGGATTGGCGCTATCCCATCACCAACCAGTTCCGCGCCTGACGCAACGCATTCACCAAACCCAGGAGTTCCCCTATGAAAATGATCACCGCCGTCATCAAGCCCTTCAAGCTCGAAGAAGTGCGCGAGGCGCTGGCCGAGTGCGGCGTCACCGGCCTCACGGTCACCGAGGTGAAAGGCTTTGGCCGCCAGAAGGGCCACACCGAGCTCTACCGCGGGGCAGAGTATGTGGTGGACTTCTTGCCCAAGGTGAAGATCGAAGTCGTGGTCCGCAGCGAAGACTTGGAGCGCTGCGTGGATGCCATCGTGCAGGTGGCGCGCACCGGCAAAATTGGCGACGGCAAGATTTTCGTCACCGCCGTGGAGCGCGTGGTGCGCATCCGCACGGGGGATCTCGACGACGCGGCCGTGTAAACACTTGGTCGGTTAGATTTTGGCTCGCAGTGCCTCATTCCGAGGCGCGCTGCGCTGCGCAGCCTGCGTCAACTGTTCCAGCAGGCTTGCCGGATCCGTGCCCACACGCACCAAATCCATCTGCCACGGCCCCATGAAGCCGGCCTGCACGCTGCCCGCCAGAAACGCCAGCAGCGGCTGGTAGTAGTCGGCTACGTCAAGCACGCCGATCGGCTTGTCGTGGTAGCCGAGCTGGCTCCAGGTCCAGACCTCGAACAGTTCTTCAAACGTGCCGATGCCGCCCGGCAGCGCCAGAAAAGCGTCGCTGCGCTCGGCCATCAGCGCCTTGCGCTCGTGCATGGTTTGCACGATGTGCAACTCGTCGCAGGCATGGTTGGCATGTTCTTTGTCGACCAGCGATTGCGGAATGACGCCGACGACGCGTCCGCCCGCGCTCGCCGTCGCCTGCGCCACGGTGCCCATCAGGCCGCTGCGGCCACCGCCATAGACGAGCTGACCGCCCTGCGCGCCAATCCAGGTGCCCACGGCCTGGGCAGCCTGCGCGAAAAGCGGGTTCTGGCCGGGCCGCGAGCCGCAGTACACACAGACCGAAAAACGTGGCTCAGCCATGAACAATCCTTTGGTAAATGGCGGCGCCCCAGATGCCCATGCACAGCAGCAGGCCCAGCAGGACGGCGGCGCTGCCCATGTCCTTGGCGCGGGCCGAGAGCGCATGCCATTCGGGGCCAATGCGGTCAATGGCGGCTTCCACCGCAGTGTTGAGGAGTTCCACAATCATCAGCAGCACCACCGAGCCGGCCAGCAGCGAGACCTCGACCCAACTGCGGCCAAGCCAGAAGGCAATAGGCACCAGTACCAGCGCGGCAATGGCTTCCTGGCGAAAAGCCGTTTCGCCCCAGGCGGCGCGCAGGCCGAGCAGGGAGTAGCGGGTGGCGTGCAGCATGCGGCTGGCGCCGCGCCGCTCTTTCTGTGGATTGGTGTATTGAACCTGGGAACGGGGAATATCTGTCATGGGCGCATTGTCGCGCGCCTGCAGCCGCTTATTGCGTGCGCGGCTGGCTATCGATCAGGCGCGTACCGGCCAGGGCGTCGTGCCAGAACTGGCGCTGGGGGTGCAGGCGGCTGGCGAGCGCCCAGAAAACTACCCATCCCATCACAATCACCACGATCTCGCTGGCGGGAAGCGCGAGCGGTGCGAGCACCACCAGGGGCGGCAAAAACCACAGCCATGCCAGCAGGTACCGACCCAGTGCGCGAAGCTGCGTCAGGGGTTGTCCGGCCGCATCAACCACGCGGATGTGCCAGGTCTTCATGGCAAGCGTCTGGCCCTTGGCCCAGAACCAGACGAAATAAATACCGAACACGACAAACAGGAAGGCTTGCAGCGGATGCCGGTTGTCCAGCGCATTGCGCGTCTGGCTCAGGGTGCCAAAGAGGTAGCCGGCAATGAAGACGACGCCGAACATCAAAATACCTTCGTAGAGCCAACACGCCATCCGGCGCGAGAGCGCCGGTGCGGCAAGGGAACGGCCGGGCAGATCAGTGGCTGCAGGGGAGGGCACGGGTGTCGGATTCAAGGCGTTCAATTGACGTAGGGATCGGGCAGCGGATCTGACGGGCGCGTCGGTTCGTCGGTACTGACATCGCCCGGGGCACCGGCGCCCACTGCCTGCGCGCTGCTGGATGCCGGCGGCGATGGCGATGGCGGGAGCGCGATGGGCTCGGGCGCAGGCGTCGCACGCACCGCAGTGGTCGAGGGGAACACGATTTTTGGAGGATTGGCTGATTGTGCTTGGGCGTCCGGGGCCGCGGGGACACGCGCCAAGCGTTTGGCCGGCACGGGCATGAGCGCCGTAGCAGCGCCGCGCGGCTTGGCTGCGTGCGCTGCCAAGCGCTGCTTGTCGGCTTCGCTAAGGGCTTGGTAAGCCTCCCATTGCGACTGAATATCTTGCGGCGCCAGATCG
>ERZ724525.193-NODE-193-length-32132-cov-5.002806_pt1 | contig 32132 bp, 29 predicted proteins | sample MGYA00376058_ERZ724525 | MGnify/ENA primary metagenome ERZ724525 (study PRJEB28724, sample SAMN07190888) | wastewater metagenome | isolation source: influent of sewage treatment plant in Hong Hong | place: USA: Christiansburg, Virginia | collected 2016-03-01 ... | reverse complement strand
CGGGCACCACGTTGAGCATGCCGTCCAGAAAGCCGTTGCCCGCGCGCAGGATGGAGACCAGGGCCAGCTTTTTGCCGTCGATGACCTTGCCGGTCATCTTTTCCATGGGGGTTTCGATCTCGATGTCCTGCAGGGGGAAGTCGCGTGTCAGCTCGTAGGCCATCAGCGTGGACAGCTCACCCAGCATGCGGCGGAAGCTGTTGGTGCTGGCTTCCTTGCGGCGCATCAGGGTCAGTTTGTGCTGGACCAGTGGGTGGTCAATCAAATGCAAAGTGCTCATGTTCTTGGTCTTTGTGTTGAAAAGAAGCAGGCCCGCTTGTGACTGGCGCGTGCTTGCAGAAAAGGGTGAAACTGGGCGCGGGAGGGCCCGCAGCAGCCGCTATTTTCGCTGTCAGTCGGCCAGAAGGCTGGCGAAACGTGATAAATCCACATTGCCGCCACTGATCACAATGCCCACGCGCTTGCCCTTCAGGGGCTGGCCGCCGTGGATGGCGGCTGCCAGCGAGAGCGCGCCCGTGGGCTCCACCACGATTTTCATGCGCTCGGCATAAAAGCGCATGGACTCGACCAATTGCTCGTCGCTGACGGTCAGCACTTCGTTCACGCGCTGCTGGATGATGGCAAAGGTCAGCTCGCCCGGTGCCTGCGTCTGCGCGCCATCGGCAATGGTGCGCGGGGTGTCGATCTTGACGATATGGCCGGCGCGCAGCGATTGCTGCACATCATTGCCAGCTTCTGGCTCTACGCCAATGACCTGACATTTCGGGGCCAGCGCATTGGCCGCCAGCAGGCTGCCCGACAGTAGACCACCGCCGCCCAGGCAGACGAACAGGTAGTCCAGATCGGGCACTTCCTCCAGCAGCTCTTTGACCGCCGTGCCTTGGCCGGCAATCACATCGCGGTGGTTATAGGGCGGGATCAGCGTCATGCCGCGCTCGGTGGCCAGACGCTGCGCGATGGCTTCGCGGTCTTCGGTGAAGCGGTTGTAGGTGACGACCTGGGCGCCATAACCACGCGTGGCCGTCATTTTGGAGGCGGGTGCGTCCTCGGGCATGACGATGAGGGCGGGCATGTCCAGCAGCTGCGCAGCCTGGGCAATGGCTTGCGCGTGGTTGCCGGACGAGAAGGCGAGGGCACCGCCCTTGCGCTGCTCTGGCGTGAACTGGGCCAGCGCGTTATAGGCACCGCGAAACTTGAAGGCACCAATGCGCTGCAGGTTCTCGCACTTGAAGAACAGACGTGCGCCCAGCTGCTCATCCATGGTGCGGCTGGTCAGCACCGGCGTGCGGTGGGCCACGCCTTGCAGGCGCTTTGCAGCGGCCACGACATCGTCATAGGTAGGAAGCAGGGCTGGGGTGTTGATCATGGTGATACAGGCTGGGGTAGGGACTGAATCCATGATAACGGTGCATCGTCTGCCGGCATGTAGATCGGTGCGGTGTTTGATGCGGCAATGTCGATAGGGGCAAACGGCAGCTCAAACGGTGGCTGAGAAGGAGCCGTGAGCAGGAGCAGTAATGTAAGTAAAAAAGGCATCTAGCCCTTTATATGCATGCGCTAGCAGCTATGAAATCAGCAGTTTCCATCAGTTTTTGTGAGCGGCTGGCGCAAAGGCATGCAGCGGCTCCAGTGGCGGAAAGTCGCCTTCTCGCTTGGCCTGCATGGCGCTGACGGCTTCCATCACATGGCGGTTGCTCCAGATGCCGCTTTGCACCCAGCCCATTTGCTGCAACGAGTCGTGCACGCTGTGGTCGCGGGCGTAGTTGATGACTTGCTTGCTGCCCCAGATGGCGACGGGCGGCTTGGCCGCAATCTCGCGGGCGCAGGCCAGTGCTGCGGTGAGGGCTGCCTCGGGCGATTCATAAACGGCGTTGACCAGGCCGTGGCTGGCGGCTTCTTGCGCGCTCAGGCGGCGGCCGGTGTAGGCCAGCTCTTTGACAATGCCCAGCGGCATGAGCTTGGGCAGGCGCTGCAGGCTGCCCAGATCAGCCGTCATGCCAATATTGATTTCCTGTACGCAGAAAAATGCCTCGCGGCTGGCGTAGCGTATGCAGGCCGTGGCGACCAGATCCAGCCCGCCGCCGACGCAAGCACCCTGAATGGCGCAGATCACGGGCATGCGCAGGGCTTCAATCTTGTTGAAGGTGGTTTGCAACTGCGCCAGCGTGTCGATGATGGCGGCACGGCCCTCGGGTGTGCGGTCATTGGGGGCGAAGCTGGGATCGGCAAAAGTCTCCAGCGCCATGCCTGCGCAAAAGTGCTTGCCCGTGCTGCTGATGACCAATGCCCGCGCCTTGCCGCTGCGGTGCAGGGCGTCCAGTACCGCATCCAGCTCTTGCCAGAACCTGGGGTTCAAGGTGTTGAACGCATCGGGGCGGTTGAGCACCAGATGGGCGACGTGGTCGACCTGCTCCAGCCTGAAGGCGGTCAGGTCTGTGGGCAGCGAGTTGTCGTGAGAGCTGGTGTCAGAGGTATGAGAGGTATGGGGCATGCACAGATGGTGTCCTGTGCGCTGCCGCACACAAGTCACCCGTGTGACGGACGGTGTGCTGAATGAGTCGGGGAATTCCCTTGCGGCACCCTGATTGCCCAGACTGCCCGCTTGATACGGGAGTCTGGGTAAGGCTTGGTGGCCGCTTCCGCAGGTTTATGCGTGCAGTGCTGGCTCAGAGTAAGCCAGCGCATGGCCTGAAGCGCCGACCTTGAAGACAGACACCATGCCGGTCAGGCGCTGGGTCTGGTCGTGCAGCGAGACGGCGGCTGCGGCGGACTCTTCCACCAGGGCAGCGTTTTGCTGCGTCATCTGATCCAGATGAGTCACGGCCTGATTGACTTGGCTGATGCCGTCGCGCTGCTCTGTGGAGGAGGCGCTGATCTCTCCAATCATGTCAGACACCTTGCGCACGCTGCTCACGATGTCTTCCATGACCAGACCTGTCTGGGAGACCTGTTCGGCTCCGGCGTTGACGGCGTCTACGGAGGTGCCGATCAGAGTCTTGATTTCCTTGGCGGCTTCAGCGCTGCGGTGGGCCAGAGCGCGCACCTCGCTGGCCACGACGGCAAAGCCACGGCCTTGCTCGCCGGCGCGAGCGGCTTCCACGGCGGCATTGAGTGCCAGGATATTGGTCTGGAAGGCGATGGAGTCAATGACGCCAATGATGTCGGAGATGCGGTGCGCGCTTTCGTTGATGCGGCTCATGCTGCTGACGACCGACTCCACGACGCTTCCGCCGCGCTGCGCGGCCTGCGCCGCATTGCTGGCCAGGTGTGTGGCCTGACGCGCGGTATCTGCGGCCTGCGCCACCGTCGCTGTGAGCTGCTCCATGCTGGCAGCCGTTTCCTCAAGATTGGAGGCGGTTTGCTCGGTGCGCGCGGACAGATCGTGGTTGCCAGAAGCAATCTCTGAAGATGCCGTGGAGATGGAATGCACACTGTCGCGAACATCCGTCACCAGTCCGCGCAAACGGGTGGCCATGGCCGAGACGGAACTCAGTAGCAGGCCGAATTCGTCTTGACGATGGCTGCTGGCGGTCACCGTCAGGTCGCCCTTGGCAATGGCATTGGTCAGCTCCACGGCTTCTGCCAGAGGGCGGGTGATGGAGCGGGTGAGCGCCAGCGCAAGGCCAAGGCCTGCCAGCAGAACCAGGCCTTGCACGGCCCAGGCCCACCAGGCCGCGCGTTGCTGGGCCTGTTGCGTGAGAAGGATTACGGCATCGCGCTGCTGCTCTTGCAGCTTTACAAAGGACTCCAGAGAGCCCACGTAGCGCGTAATGGCTCCCAGGTACTGCTCCCGGATGAAGGTGCGCAGGGCGGTGATGTCGCCCGTGAGCTTGATTTCACGGGCCTGCTTGTTCAAGGCCAGCACTTCGCTGCGCACGGCTGAAATCTGCTCAAGCGCCTTCTTGTCGGCATCGCTTTGAGCCAGCTTGACCACCTGGGCCTGTAATTGGGAGTTGGCGACGACACCGGCCTTGACGCGTTCATCCATCAGAGTGGTCAGTTCTTCGTCGGGCGTCACATTGCTGGTGAGCACGCGCTCGCCTGTGGTTTCCGTCGCGCCTTTCCATTGGAGGGCGAGGTTGATGCGGTTGTCATAGTCGGCCTGGCTGCGCATGCCTTCCTGCATGGTCTGGGCTGCCATGTGCTGAGTCCATAGCGAGACCGCCAGCATCATTGCCAGTAGACCGCCGAGAGTGCACCACAGCTTGGTGGAGACGCGCCATTGATTGAATTGCATTCGCTGTGCTCTTGTCCTGAATGAATAAATTGCAAAAAGCGCCTTCGGGCGCGATTTCTGCTCGTTGTGTGGATGGGGTGAAGAGACTGCGGTCACGGCCATCGGGTTTGAAGTGCCTCGATGTACCGGTGGTGAGCGCAAGGTCCGATTCCTTATGTATCGACATAATGGATGCGATCTTGAGAATTTTCTTTTGTCAAGTCCTGTTTGGGGCTGTGGTGTCGCGCAGAAAATGGTGGTTTTCGCGCTTCAGGTGGTGTGTGCAGTACTAGGGCCTCCGCTTGGGCCATAAAAAAGGCCTGCAGATGCAGGCCTGGAAAACAGTGTCGCAGGATCTCAGCGTTTCTTGCCGCCGAGAATGCCGCCCAGTACGCCGCGCAAAATTTCCTTGCCCAGGCTGTTGCCCACGGTGCGTACGGTGGACTTGGCCATGGTCTGCACCAGACCATCATGCTGGCCGCCACGCGGACCCGTACGGCCAAACAACAGCTCCTTGAGGCCGTCCATCATGGAGTCTGTCGCTCCGGCCTGCTGCGCGGCGCCTGCAGCGGCGGGCGCATTACCGGGTTTGGCAGGCGTGGCGCTGCCAGCGCGGTCGCGCAGCAGCTCGAAGGCCGATTCACGATCGACGGTCTGTTCATAGACGCCGGCGACCAGCGAGCTGGCGAGCAAAGCCTTGCGCTGCTCGGGCGTGATGGGGCCGAGCTGGCTGCCGGGCGGAATCACAAAGACGCGCTCCGTCACGCTGGGGCGGCCCTTCTCGTCGAGGAAGCTGATCAGCGCCTCGCCCACGGCCAGCTCGGTAATGGCGGCAGCGATGTCGAGGCCGGGATTGGGGCGCATGGTCGATGCGGCCGAGGCCACAGCCTTCTGGTCGCGCGGGGTGAAGGCGCGCAGGGCGTGCTGCACGCGGTTACCCAGCTGGCCCAGCACGGAGTCGGGTACATCCAGCGGGTTCTGGGTGACGAAGTACACGCCCACGCCCTTGGAGCGCACCAGACGCACGACCAGCTCGATGCGTTCAATCAGCACCTTAGGCGCGTCGTTGAACAGCAGGTGGGCCTCGTCAAAGAAGAAGACGAGTTTGGGTTTTTCGGGATCGCCAATTTCTGGCAACTGCTCGAATAGCTCGGACAAGAGCCAGAGCAAAAAAGTCGAGTACAGGCGCGGCGCATTCATCAGCTTGTCGGCCGCCAGCACATTGATGACGCCCATGCCGTTGGCATCGGTCTGCATCAAATCGTTGATGTCGAGCATGGGCTCGCCAAAGAATTTTTCGCCGCCCTGGCTTTCAATGGTCAGCAAGCCGCGCTGGATGGCACCGACGCTGGCCGAGCTGATGTTGCCGTACTGCGTGGTGAATTGCTTGCTGTTGTCCGCCACAAAGGTGAGCATGGAGCGCAGGTCTTTGAGGTCCAGCAGCAGCATGCCGTTGTCGTCGGCAATCTTGAAGACGATGTTGAGCACGCCCATTTGCGTCTCGTTCAGGTTCAGCATGCGGCCAATCAGCAGCGGGCCCATGTCCGAAATGGTGGCGCGCACGGGGTGGCCTTGCTCGCCAAATACATCCCACAGCGTCGTGGGGCAGGCCAGAGGCTCGGGCAGAGCCAGGCCGCGCTCTTTGAGCGATGCGGCGAGCTTTTCTCCAATTTTGCCGCTCTGACTGATGCCGCTCAGGTCTCCCTTGACGTCGGCCATGAAGACCGGCACGCCAATTTGTGAGAAGCTCTCAGCCAGTTTTTGCAGGGTGACGGTCTTGCCGGTACCGGTGGCACCGGTGATCAGACCATGTCGATTGGCCAGTCCGGGCAGCAGGAGACATTCTGTGGCAGAGTGCTGGGCAATCAAAAGGGGTGAAGCCATTCGGTTTTCCTCTGGGGGACTTACAGTCAAAAGTAAAATCTCATCCGCTAGGTTAAATCAAATATCAAAGGACTCCCGTGGCAGGACACAGCAAATGGGCCAACATCCAGCACCGCAAGGGTCGCCAGGATGAAAAACGTGGCCGTATCTGGACCCGCATCATTCGTGAAATCATGGTGGCAGCACGCCAGGGCGGCGCTGATCTGACCGCCAACCCGCGCCTGCGTCTGGCGGTAGATAAGGCCAAGGCCGCGAATATGCCGGCCGACAATATCAAACGCAACATCGACAAGGCCACGGGCAATCTCGATGGGGTGACGTACGAAGAAATTCGATACGAAGGCTACGGAATTGGCGGCGCCGCCATTATTGTGGACACAATGACGGACAATCGCGTGCGGACAGTGGCCGATGTGCGCCATGCTTTCAGCAAGTACGGCGGCAACATGGGCACGGAAGGCTCGGTGGCTTTTCAGTTCAAGCATGTGGGGCAGTTGATGTTCGCCCCTGGCACGGACGAGGAGAAAGTCATGAATGCCGCACTGGAAGCCGGTGCCGAGGACGTCATCACCGATGACGAAGGCGGCATCGAGGTGCTGACAGCCCCGGCCGATTTTGAAGCGGTGCGTGATGCACTTCAGGCCGCTGGCTTGACCCCGGACATGGCAGAAGTGACCATGCGCCCAGAAAATACAATCGCTCTTGAAGGCGACGACGCAGCTCGCATGCAGAAGCTGCTGGACATGATTGAAGACCTGGATGACGTTCAAGACGTCTACCACAACGCAGACCTATGAAAATTCTTGTGATTGGCGGCGGTGGCCGTGAGCACGCTCTGGCGTGGAAATTAGCCGAATCGCCCAAAGCGACCAAGGTGTATGTGGCTCCCGGTAACGGTGGCACAGCCCTGGCTGGCGGCAAGCTGGAGAACCTGAACATCACTGATGTGCAGGCCCTGCGCGAATGGGCGCAAGCCGAAAAAATCGCCGTGACCGTGGTGGGCCCCGAGGCTCCTTTGGCTGCTGGTGTGGTTGATGAGTTCCGCGCTCATGGCCTGAAGGTCTTTGGTCCGACCAAGGCTGCAGCCCAGCTGGAATCGTCCAAGGCCTTCTCCAAGGACTTCATGGCGCGCTACAGCATCCCGACTGCGCAATATGAAACCTTTACCGACGCCGTAGCGGCCCACGCCTATGTGGACCGTCTGGGCGCGCCCATCGTCATCAAGGCCGACGGTCTTGCTGCTGGCAAGGGCGTGGTGGTTGCCATGTCGCTGCAAGAAGCGCATGACGCCGTGGATTTCATGCTGGTGGACAACAAGTACGGCGTGACCCACAACGAAGGTGGTGCTCGCGTCGTGATCGAGGAATTCCTCGACGGCGAAGAAGCCTCTTTCATCGTGCTGTGCGATGGCAAGAACGTGCTGGCGCTGGCAACCAGCCAGGATCACAAGCGTCTCAAAGACGGTGACCAGGGCCCCAACACCGGTGGCATGGGCGCTTATTCGCCCGCCCCCGTGGTGACGGCCGATGTGCACCACCGCGCCATGCGCGAAATCATTCTGCCCACCATTCGCGGCATGGAAAAAGACGGTGTGAATTACACCGGCTTCCTGTACGCGGGCCTGATGATTGACAAGGCTGGTCAGCTCAAGACGCTGGAATTCAACTGCCGCATGGGCGACCCAGAGACTCAGCCCATCATGATGCGCCTCAAGAGCGATCTGGTGGACGTGATGCTGGCAGCCTGCGACGGCAAGCTCGACCAGTGTGAGCTGCAATGGGATCGCCGCACTGCTCTGGGCGTGGTCATGGCAGCTGCTGGCTACCCTGAAGCTCCCCGCAAGGGCGATGTCATCACCGGCCTGCCCGCAGCGGCTGACGATGCCATGGTCTTCCACGCGGGCACGCAGCTGGGCGATGACGGCCAGCCCGTCACCAGCGGTGGCCGTGTGCTGTGCGTGACGGTGCTGGCTGACAGCGTCAAGCAAGCCCAGCAAAAAGTCTATGACGTGGCCCGTGGCATCCATTTCGATGGTGCCCAGTACCGCCGCGATATTGGCTTTCGCGCTATCAAGAAGGCTGACTGATGACGCAGTCCTCCTCATCTTTCGTAGCTGACCAGCTGCCCGCAGGCGAGGTGCGCGAGTACCTGATGGGTCTGCAGACCCGTATCACCGAGGCGCTGGAAGCGGTCGAAGGTGAGGGCGGCGCTCGCTTTCTGGCCGACGCCTGGCATAAAGAGCCGGGCGAGAAGCTGCAGGGCAACGGCATCACCAAGATCATGGAAGGCGGGCGCGTCTTTGAGCGCGCAGGCTGTGGCTTCTCGCATGTGAGTGGCCCGCAGTTGCCGCCTTCGGCGACGCAGCACCGGCCTGAACTGGCGGGTGCGCCGTTTGAAGCCATGGGCGTATCGCTGGTGTTTCACCCGCGCAACCCCATGGTGCCTACGGTGCACATGAATGTGCGCATGATCTCTGCGGGTCACCCCGGCCAGCCCAAGACTTGCTGGTTTGGCGGCGGCATGGATTTGACGCCGGTCTACGGCTTTGAAGACGATGCAGTGCATTTCCACCAGACCTGCCGTGATGCGCTGGCGCCGTTTGGCGATGCGCTCTATCCGCGCTTCAAGACCTGGTGTGATGAGTATTTCTTCCTCAAGCACCGCAACGAACAGCGCGGCATTGGCGGCATCTTCTTTGATGACTTCAGCGAACTGGGACAGCAGCAGAGCTTTGCCATGCTGCGCTCGGTGGGCGATGCCTTTCTGATGTCTTATCTGCCCATTGTGGAACGTCGCCATAATGCGGCGTATACGCAGCAGCAGGTCGATTTTCAGCGCTATCGCCGTGGCCGCTATGTGGAGTTCAACCTGGTCTGGGACCGCGGCACGCACTTTGGCCTGCAGTCTGGTGGCCGGACCGAGTCCATTTTGCTGTCCATGCCGCCCCACGCGGACTGGAGCTATCAGCGAGAAGATGCACCGGGTACGCCAGAACGTGATCTACTCGACAAGTTCCTGATTCGTCGGGACTGGCTGTAATCAGCCTATTTCCCTGCTGGCAGCGCATAAAGCCCTGTCAGCAAGGAAATTTTTAGAAAACTATAATTTCCATAGCTGGATGCGCACTAATCAATTGGCGCATCAACCTTTTTCAATGCGTGGTGAGTGCAGGCCTTGCGGGTCTGAATGCTTACGCTAACCCAGCCCTGATACGGGTGTGGCGCAGCACACGCTATATTGATCCCATCACTTACAGATTCCATCGCCTGATGACCACCTCCACACAATCGGATTCCGCAGCCAAGCGCGACGTCACCAAACTCCAGCGCGCCATTGTTGACGGCCTCGAAGACGTCAAGGCCCACGATATCCAGGTGTTCAACACCGAAGCGCTGTCGCCGCTGTTCGAGCGCGTGATCGTGGCCTCGGGTACCTCCAACCGTCAGACCAAGGCTCTGGCCTCCAGCGTGCGTGAAGCCGTCAAGGAAGCTGGCTTTCCCGTCCCCCGCCAGGAAGGCGAGCAAAACGGTGAATGGATCATCGTGGATTGCGGCTCTATCGTCTGCCACATCATGCAGCCCGTCATTCGCCAGTACTACCGTCTGGAAGAAATCTGGGGCGCGACCCCTGTGCGCCTGAAGCTGGGTGCCGCAAAGTGCAAGCCCGCTGAACTGGACGCCAAAAAGCTGGCAGCCAAGCTGGCGGTGGAAAAGGCTGCTTCTGCCAACACCGTGGTTGAAAAGAAGCCTGCTGCCAAGAAGGCCGCTGCCAAAAAGCCTGCGACCAAGACTGCGGCTGCCGGTGCCAAGCCTGCTGCAAAGAAGCCCGCAGCCAAGAAGGTTGCCGCCAAGACCATCAAGACTGTGGTCGTCAAGCCTAGCGTGCCTCGTACTGCCAAGGCTGAAACCGCTGCCAAGCCCGCTGCAAAGCGTGCACCCCGCGCCAAGGCCTGATGAAGCTGACCATAGTGGCCGTAGGTCTGCATGTGCCCGACTGGGCGCAGACGGCCTATGACGATTACGCCAAGCGCTTCCCACCTGAACTCAAGGTTGAACTCAAGGCCGTCAAAACCGAGCCTCGCGGCTCCAAGACGCTTGAGACCTTGTACGCAGCGGAGCGCAAGCGTATCGAAGCAGCTATTCCGCGTGGCACCCGCATCGTGGTGCTCGATGAGCGCGGCACCAACCTGACCACCAAGGCGCTGGCCCAGCGTCTCAAGGGCTGGCAGCTGGAGAGTGATGATGTGGCTCTGATCATTGGCGGCCCCGATGGTCTGGACCCTGAGTTTCGCGCGCTTGCGCATGAACGCATCCGCCTCTCTGACCTGACCCTGCCGCACGCCATGGTGCGCGTGCTGTTGATTGAGCAGCTCTACCGAGCCTGGTCGGTCAACGCCGGTCACCCTTACCACCGCGAATAACAGCGTCCCTGCCGCCGCTTGCGCTTGTATCGCTGCAAGTCAGCCAGTCACGGCCAACCGTCGAGACTGGGCGCAGCGTGCAATTTTGCCTAGTGCGTGGTACTATGATTTTGATAGCCTGATGCGCTTGATTTATGGGCGCTAGAGGCCTTTTTTAATCAAGATCATGGCCTCCTTCATCTACCTTGCATCCCAAAGCCCCCGTCGCCGTCAACTGCTGGAGCAGCTGGGCGTGGCGCATGAACTCCTGCTGGCCAATGCCGCAGGGGATGTTGCCGAAGATGCCGAGGCGATAGAGGCCGAGCTGCCCGGTGAAGACCCGCACGACTATGTGCAGCGTGTGACCGCCGGCAAGCTGGATGCGGCCGTGGCCCGCCATGCACGCCGTGGCCTGCCTGCTGGGCCGATTCTGTGCTCTGACACTACCGTGGCACTGGGCTCGCAAATTCTGGGCAAGCCTGCCGATGCAGACGATGCCCGCCGCATCTTGCGACTACTGTCTGGTGCTGAGCATGAAGTGTTGACTGCCGTGGCGCTGCAAAGTGGCGCACAGCGGCTACAGGCTCTCTCCATCTCTACCGTGCGCTTTGCCTCCATGAGCGAGGCGCAGATTGACGCCTATGTCGCCACGGGCGAGCCCATGGGCAAGGCCGGTGCCTATGGCATTCAGGGCTTGGCGGCGGCGCATATTGCAGAAATTCGCGGCAGCTACTCGGGCATCATGGGTTTGCCGGTGTATGAAACTGCGGGTCTTTTGCGCCAGCTGGGCTGGGCACTCTGAACCTTTGCTGCGGTTGCTATTCTGAAAAGGCATTCTGCTTTCGCAGGAGACGCCCACAGCCTTGCGTCCGCCGTGCGCGCGTCGCACACTGGGTCACGCAAACGGCAAGACCGATAAAGAAAGAACAACAGTCAATGCAGCAAGATATTTTGATCAATTGGTCGCCACAGGAAACGCGGGTGGCGATTGTCGAGAACGGAGCGGTGCAAGAGCTGCACATGGAGCGTCCGCTAGAGCGTGGTCTCGTTGGCAACATCTATCTGGGCAAAGTCTCACGCGTGCTGCCTGGCATGCAGTCGGCCTTTATCGACATTGGCCTTGAGCGCGCGGCCTTTCTGCATGTGGCCGATGTGTGGCAGCGTCAGGAAGGTGGCGAAGCCCCCATGTTTGCGCGCAAGGATCAACCCCAGATACCGATTGAAAAACAGGTGTTTGAAGGCCAGTCCATCATGGTTCAGGTCATCAAGGACCCGATTGGAACCAAGGGTGCGCGCCTGTCCACACAGGTCAGCATTGCGGGTCGCCTGCTGGTGCTTTTACCGCAGGATGACCATATTGGCATCTCCCAGAAAATTCCGCAAAACGAGCGTGATGCACTTCGCGCTCGTTTGCAGGAGCTGGTGGGCACCAAGGCTAACGGCGGTGGCGGTGGGTTTATTTTGCGCACCAATGGTGAAGAATCCAGCGAGGCAGAGCTGGCCGACGATATCCGCTACCTGCGCAAGACCTGGGCGCGCATCAAGGACTCGGCACAAAAGCTGCCCGCCATGTCGGTGCTGCACCAGGACCTGAACTTGCTGCAGCGCGTGCTGCGCGATCTGGTGGGTGAGAACACCCAGAGCATCCGCATTGATTCCAAGGAGCAGTTTGCGTTGCTCAAAAGCTTTGGGCAGGAATACATGCCTGCTGCCGTGCCCAAACTGGCGCTGTATAAGGGCGAACGACCAATTTTTGACCTCTATGCCATCGATGAGGAAATCGCCCGGGCGCTGGGTCGCCGGGTGGATTTGAAGTCGGGTGGCTACCTGATCATTGATCAGACCGAGGCCCTGACCACCATCGACGTGAACACCGGTGGTTATGTGGGGGCGCGCAATTTTGATGACACCATCTTCAAGACCAATCTGGAAGCGGCCCATGCCATTGCCCGCCAGCTGCGACTGCGTAATCTGGGCGGAATCATCATCGTGGACTTTATCGACATGGTGCGGGAAGAGCACCAGGGCGAGGTGCTGTCCGAGTTCCGCCGCCAGCTGGGTCGAGACCGCGTCAAAACCATGGCGGGTGGCTTCTCGCAGCTCGGCCTGCTGGAGATGACGCGCAAGCGCACCCGCGAATCACTGGCACATATGCTGTGTGAGCCCTGCGCGGCCTGCTCAGGCAAGGGCGATGTCAAGACTGCACGCAGCGTCTGCTACGAGGTGCTGCGTGAAATCCTGCGCGAAGCCCGTCAGTTCAACCCCAAGGAGTTTCGCGTTGTGGCGTCGCCCAAGGTGGTGGAGATGTTTCTTGATGAGGAAAGTCAGCATCTGGCGAGCCTCTCGGATTTCATCGCCAAGCCCATTTCCTTGCAGGCTGAATCAGCGATGGCGCAAGAGCAGTACGACATTGTGTTGCTTTGACGCTTTAGCGGTTAACTAATAAAAAGAGCTGCTAGCGCTTATGGAAAGGGCGCTGGCAGCTCTTTTTTTGAAGCACTCAATGTACTTCAAGCGTTCTTGCTGAAGTGAATCAGAACATATCCATGCGCAGTGCCATCACGCTGGCGGCACCGTTGACCACGGCATCGGCCTGGCCGGGCACGCGGCTCAGGATGTGCTCTGCATAGAACTGGGCAGTAGCCAGCTTGGCCTGCATGAATGACGCGTCCTGGCCATTTTTCAGTTGCTGCTCTGCCACCAGAACCGAACGGCCCAGCTGCCAGCCTGCCACCAGATTGCCGGTCAGCATGAGATAGGGCACGCTGCCTGCGTACACGGCGTTGGGGTCCGCCTTGGCTTGTGCGGCGATGAATTCCACCACCTGTACAAAGGCCTGGCGCGCCTGTGCCAGATGGTTGGCAACCGTTTGGGCCACGGCGCTGCCGCTGGCATTGAGTTCGGCTTCGGTCTTTTCGATCTGGGCGGCGATAGCCTTGGCGGTTTCGCCACCATCACGGGCGGTTTTGCGGCCCACCAGATCGTTGGCTTGAATGGCTGTCGTACCTTCGTAGATGGTCAGAATCTTGGCATCGCGGTAGTACTGGGCGGCACCGGTTTCCTCGATAAAGCCCATACCGCCGTGCACCTGTACGCCAAGGCTGGTCACTTCCAGGCTCATTTCAGTGCTGTAGCCCTTGACCAGAGGCACCATGAACTCATAGAAGATGGCATTGGCCTGACGCACTTGGGCGTCGGGGTGATGGTGGGATGCATCGTAGGCAGCCGCGGCTGTGGTGGCCATGGCACGGCAGCCTTCGGTGAAGGCACGCATGGTCATGAGCATGCGGCGCACATCGGGGTGGTGAATGATGGTGGCGCTGGCCTTGACGGAGCCATCCACAGGGCGGCTTTGCACGCGCTCTTTGGCGTAGGCCACGGCATGCTGGTAGGCACGATCGGCCACGGCAATGCCTTGTACGCCCACGGCATAGCGGGCCGCGTTCATCATGATGAACATGTATTCGAGGCCGCGGTTTTCTTCGCCGACCAGATAGCCGACGGCACCACCATGGTCGCCAAACTGCAGCACGGCCGTGGGCGAAGCCTTGATGCCCATCTTGTGCTCGATGGAGACGCAGTGCACATCGTTGCGCTCACCCAGAGAGTCATCCTTGTTGACCAGAAACTTGGGCACGACGAAGAGGCTGATGCCCTTGACGCCTTCAGGTGCACCGGCCACACGGGCCAGCACCAGGTGGACGATGTTGTCCGCCATGTCGTGCTCGCCGTAAGTGATGAAGATCTTGGTGCCGAACACTTTGTAGCTGCCGTCGCCTTGCGGGTCGGCCTTGGTGCGCACCAGCGCCAGATCGGAGCCGGCTTGTGGCTCAGTCAGGTTCATGGTGCCGGTCCACTCACCAGTCACCAGCTTTTCCAAGTAGGTGGCCTTCAGCGCATCGCTGCCAGCCGTCAGCAGAGCTTCAATCGCGCCATCGGTCAGCAGAGGGCACAGGGCAAAGCTCAGGTTGGCGCTGTTGAGCATTTCAATGCAGGCCGCGCCAATGGTCTTGGGCAGGCCCTGACCGCCAAAGTCGGTGGGGTGCTGCAGGCCCTGCCAGCCGCCTTCGGCGTACTGCTTGAAGGCATCGGCAAAACCGGGCGTGGTGGTGACTTTGCCGTCCTTGAACGACGATGGATTCAGATCACCGGCCACATTCAAGGGGGCGACAACCGTTTCGCAGAGCTTCGCGCATTCTTCCAGCACCGCCTGAGCTGTTTCTAGTCCAGCATCTTCAAAGCCGGGGAGCTGAGCGACTTGCTCGATCCGGGCCAGGTGCTCCATGTTGAACAGCATGTCTTTGATGGGGGCGGTGTAGGTCATCGTCTCGGTTTCCTTGAAAGATTGTCCATGCGGTGGCGGGTTCAGGGCCAGGCCTCTGTTGTGCTTTTCAGGAGGGTGCGAGCCATGACAGCAGCGCTCCTCCCTCGACTTCATGCCCAGACTGTGAGCGTAAAGCTTAAGTCTGATTATTGAGTTGACGTTTACGTAAACGGAATGATTCTAGAGCTTGGATAAGCCTAGTTGCAGTCGCAGATGCGCAATATGGTGCTTAAGGCTTGCGCTAAGCTTGCAGTCAAAGTGAAATCATTTGGTAAATTTTTAATAATTAAGTGTTTACCCTTGCTGTCGCGTAAAGACAAGAAGCCGGCGTTCTCGGGAAATGCGTGAAAAGCGAATTCCTCTAAATTCTTGGAAGTCTGAATAAGAAAATTACCGGTAAATAGCCTGCAGGTTATTGATTTGTATTTATTTTTATTCGAGGTGAGGCAGTTTTTGCATCATCTGTCGCTTGGTATCTGACTGGAGTTTGTATGGCTAAAGTAATCCGTTATCACGAAGTTGGCGGCCCCGAAGTGTTGCGCCAAGAGGAAATTGAAGTCGGTGAACCTGGTCCAGGTCAGGTCCGTCTCAAGCAAGGCGCTGTGGCTCTGAACTTTGCCGACACTTATTTCCGCTCCGGTCTGTACCCTTCGCCCCTGCCTGCTGGCGTGGGCAGCGAAGCCTGCGGCACGATCACCGCCGTGGGTGACGGTGTGACGGATTTCAAGGTCGGCGACCGCGTGACCTATACCGGTGCGCTGAACACCCTTGGTGCCTACGCAACTGAGCGCCTGATTTCTGCCGCCCCTCTGATTCGCCTGCCAGACAGCATCAACTTTGAAACCGCAGCCGCGATCACTATGCGCGGACTGACGGCGGCTTACCTGATGCGCCGCATCTGGGACTTCAAGAAGGGCGACACCATCTTGCTGCACGCTGCAGCGGGTGGCGTGGGCCTGCTGGTGTCGCAATGGGCCAAGCTCGAAGGCATGAATGTGATCGGTACGGTTTCAAGCGATGCCAAGGCTGAAGTGGCCAAGGCCCATGGCTGCGATCACACCATCAACTACAGCCATGAAGACGTGGCCAAGCGCGTGCGTGAGCTGACGAATGGCGTGGGTGTGAATGCCGTCTTCGACAGCGTGGGCAAGGACACCTTCGAAGGCTCGCTCAACAGCCTGAAGACACGTGGCCTGATGGTTTGCCTGGGCACGGCTTCTGGCTCTATCCCTCCGTTTAACCCGCAAATTCTGGCGGGCAAGGGCTCGCTCTTCCTGACCCGTCCCGCTTCGGCGCACTACATTGCCGACCCTGTGGAACGTGCAGAGCTGGCCAACGAGTTGTTCAGCCATGTGGCCGAAGGCCGCATCAAGGTGGACATCAGCAAGCGCTACGAACTGGCAGATGCAGTGCAGGCGCACCGTGACCTGGAAGGCCGCAAGATCGTCGGCTCGGCCATCTTTACGCTGTAAAAGCAAGCCTGGAGCAGGAGTGCAGGGTGAGCCTGCGCTTTTGTCGCCAGGTTTTTTCTTTTGGGCATGTGCCGGAGGCTGCACCTGTGCGATCGCGTACCGAACACGCCTCACGCCTTATTTCGTCAAAATCTCGTCAAAAGATTCGCCATGACACCAAGCTCCAACTCTTCCGCCTCCCCTGCGTTGCAGGTTGATTTTTCGCTGGACCTGATTTGCCCATGGTGCTGGATTGGGCTGCGCAATCTGCTTGCCGCCCGTGCAGCACTGATGGACAAGTACCCCGGTCAGCAGCTTGCGATTGCGTGGCATGCAGACACCTTGCTGCCCCACATTCCAGAGCAGGGCGTGCCTTACCAGGCCTTTTATGAAGCGCGACTGGGTGGCCCCAAGGCGGTGGAAGCCCGCCGTGCGCAGGTGCGCGCCTCTGCAGCCGCTGCAGGCCTGCAAATCAACCACGCAGCGATTCAGACCTTTCCCAATACGCGGCTGGTCTGCGCGATGGTGAATTACGCACAGACTCAGTTGGGTGGGGAGGCCATGATTGGCTTTGTTGAATCCATCTTTGATGCCTACTTTGTGCAGGGCAGGGATATTGGCTCAGCGCTGGAGTTGCAGCAACTGGCTGATTCGGCTGCGCTGGACTGGGACTCTGCCAGCTTTGACGCGGTTCGCTACCAAAGCGAGCTGGGTCACGCAGGGGGCGTGCCGCACCTGGTGTTCAACCAGCGCTTGCAAGTGACAGGGGCTGTGCCGCCTGCCGAGTTGCTGCGCGCCATGGAGCATGCCCGTGCTGCAGACCACTCTCTTGTCTGATTCCCCGTTGCTGGCCGCTGGCGCTGTGCAGGATTTGCCACCAGGTGGGCGCAAGCTGGTCTTTGCACCGGGTGGCGAGACGATCTTGCTGCTCAATGTCGAAGGCGAGTTCTACGCCATGGAAAACAGCTGCCCTCATGCAGGCGCCTCCTTGGCCAGCGGACCTTGCGAGGACCATGTGCTGACTTGCCCAGCGCATGGGCTCAAGTTCAACATCAAGAACGGGCAGTGCACGGCATCGCCGCAGATGATGATTCCTCTGTACGAGGTTCTGGAGCGCGAGGGGCAACTTTGGCTCAAACGGCCTGACACTGTTATGTGATGGATGCTGTGGGTGTGCCGCCCCCGCACAGCCGACGAAAAGTCAACGAAAAGGCCCGGATATGCATTCCGGGCCTTTTTTATGGATGTGATTGTTTTTGCGCTGTAGCGCTCAACCAGCATGCGCTGATTGCTATCAAATTTGCGTTTTAGAAACTGTGGCGCATGCCGATGTCAAAGCCAGAGGCATTGCCGCCAGCCGTGGGGATGGGGCCGTTGACTGCACCGGAAGCCACGGGGAGGTTGAGGCTGCCGCGATTGTCTACGTAAGCGTAAGTGCCGTAGAGGGCCGTGCGCTTGGACAGGTTGTGCACATAGCCCACGGCGTACTTTTGCGAAGAGCTGCTGGCGCCGTCGTTGCGTGTCAGGCGCATAAAGCTCATGGGAATGGAGCCATTGCCCACCTTCCACTCTGCGCCCAGCTGCCAGTAACGAACGCGATTGGCGTTGCCGACCGCGGCAAGACGGTTGCCAGTGCGGTTTTCAGCCGCCAGAGCCATGAATCGATGACCGTTCCACAGATAGGAGGCCGCAATATTCATCGATGTGTAGTCGTCAGCGATGCGGTTGCGGGTCGTGGTCACTGCGGCGGCGGCATTCCACTGCTCACCGCCATAGCCTACGCGCAGACCATAAAGATTGCCATCCTGGCGGTCAGGGCCTGCGCCGTTCTCACCGAAGGCGACCATGCCCTGATAGAACAATCCTTGGCAGCTAGGGCCCGAGCAGCCGGGCGAAAAATAGCCAACGCTGTTGGACGCGCGAAAGCCCGTGACCGTCGTGCCGTGCAGCACATGGGTGCTGGCACCCACACCTACGCGGAAGGGGTCAAAGAGAAACGTGTTCCAGAACGCGGGCGTGTAGTCGCGGCCTAGGCGCAGCTCACCCCATTGTTTGCTTTGCAGATAGACGAAGGACTTGCGGTTGAAGGTCAGTCCACCACCGCCGCTATTGCCCGAGGCTTGGTTGTTGGTGTTGCTCAGCTGACCGGTTCCCGTGTCGGCATTGATACCCGACTCCATATCGAAACCGGCAACCAAACCGTTACCCAGGTCTTCACGGCCTCTAAAACCCAGGCGGCTGGCTTGATTGCCGCCGGAGGTCACCATCTGGCGCGAGCCCGCACCATCGCCTTTATAGGATGAAACGCCCATATCCACCACGCCATAGACCTGTACCGAGGACTGGGCTGATGCGCCAAATGGCACAAACGGCAGCAATGTGCAGGCTAGAGCGCCGATGGCGCCGAAAGTCGTTTTTTTAGTAGTCATTAATGTCTCCTTGAACCGATAAAAAGAGTGAAACCAAACAGACGAGAAACACAGGTGAACGGCATCCGTGCAGACACGGACGCCAAAAAAGCTGGATACAGTGGGGCGGCTGCCTGGTTGCCGCCAGGGCGCGCAGTGCAGCGATTGAAGTCAGAGGGGCTGGGGCGTGATGGCCGGCAGGGGGCTTAGTTTTCGGGTTTGTAGCCTATGGACTTGAGCAAGGCAGCCTGCTTCTGGCTGGCATCCTTGAGGTCGGCGATCATCTCTGCGGTGGTGACGGGCAGGCCGGGCTCCATGCCGATGCTGGCAGTCTGTTTGAGCACAGCCTCTTTGCTGAAATGAGCCAGCGCCACATCACGCATTTTTTGCTGAATGGCGGCAGGGGTCTGGGGATGGGACCACAGGGCAAACCAGCCGGGTTTGGATAGCTGCGGGTAGCCGAGCTCCTTGAAGGTGGGGACGTCGGGCAGGGCCTGCAGGCGCGTGGGGTAGATGGTCGCCAGCGCCTTGATCTTGCCGCTGCGAATCAGTGGCAGTGAGGTGGTGACACCATCAAACATCACCGGGATATGGCCGCCCATCAGGTCGACCAGCGCGGGGGGCGAGCCCTTGTAGCCCACGTGGCGCATATTGATCTTGGCCAGCTGACCCAGCTGCATGCCCGAGGTATGGGCTTTGAAACCGGTGGCATAGGAAGCAAAGGGCGCGCCGTCGGGCTGTTTCTGGGCGTAGCTGATGAATTCCGGCAGATTCTGGAAAGGCAGGTTTTTGTTGGCCACCATGACTAGGCCAGTGCGGGTGAGCTGCGCCAGCGGTGTCAGATCTTTGAACGGGTCATAGCTGACTTTCTGGGCGAGCGGCGCTTCACTCAGCGCACCATCCTGAATCACCAGAAACGTATAGCCGCTTTTGCCGCTGGCCTTGAGCTCATGGATGCCGAGAGCACCCGAGGCTCCTGCCTTGGATTCCACGATCACGGGCTGCTTGAGATCCTGCTGCAGACCTTCGGCCAGCAGGCGCGCCAGGATGTCGGCCGTGCCGCCTGCGGGGCCGGTGACGATGAGGCGTATGGGCTTGCTGGGCCAGCCGGCGGCTTGCTGTGCCTGTGCGTGCAGCGCAAGACCTGCGGTCATGACCATCACGGCCATGCCCAGGCGGCGCAGTGCAAGAGCGGGTGAGGCGGGTGTTGTTGCCTTCATTTTTTGTCTCCTTCTGTGGGGCGCTTTCGTTCCCCAGCTACGGGCACCCTTGGCTGGTTTTTCTTGGGTGCACGTGCTGCATCTTAGGGCCGAGGTCTCAGCCTTGCGTCGCCGGCTCGGTCTGCTGCGCTTCAATCTGTGCCAGCAAATCCTGAATCAGCTGCTGGGCCTCAGGCCAGTGGCCGTGGCCCGAGGCAGGGTTGAGGTGGCCGACCGGGCCTAGCTCCACCAGCTGGCTGCCCCAGTCATTGGCAAAGCGGCGTGCGCGATCAAGCTGGGTCAGCGGGTCATTGCTGCTGGCGGCCAACAGCGTGGCAAAGGGGAAGCGCTGGCGCGGGATGGGCGTCCAGCCGTTGTCGGCCAGTACATCCTTGGCTGGGTAGCCAGCGGGCATTTGTGTTTCCACATCGGCAGGGGTGGCCAGTACGGCACCCACGACCCGGTGTAAGGCTGACTGAGGGCTGCGCTGTGCCCAGTGCGCAACCATCATGCAGCCCGCGCTGTGGGCCACGATAAGGACGGGGCCGTCAATGCTGTCCAGCGCGCGGTCAATGGCATCCAGGCGAGCCTGACAGTTGAGCTTGTCCTGCTCCAGCGGCGGCACAGTCACGCAGTTGGGCAGCGCTTTGGCCAGATAGGTCTGCCAGTGCGTTTCCACATGGTCGCGCAGGCCGGGGATGATGAGAATGGTGGACGTCACAGACATGGTGCTTTTTCTTCTCAATCCGTCGCTCCGCCCATGATGGCGGTGCGTTCCATCTTGCGGTGGCAAGGGGCGTAGTCCATGACTGCGTAGTGCTGGGTGGAGCGGTTGTCCCAGAAGGCCATGCTGTTTTTCTTCCAGCGGAAGCGCACCTGATACTCAGGAATCATGGCTTGGCTGGTCAGGTAGTTCAGCAACTGAGAGGAGCCGGGAGACTTGTCCAGACCAAAGCGCACGTTGGACGGCGTGTTGTAGTTGGTGAAGTGCGTGGTGAAGCTGCTGTTGACGAACAGAATTTTCTCTCCCGTTTCAGGGTGAATGCGCACCACGGGGTGCTCGGCATCGGGAAACTTGGCCTTGAGCGCCAGACGCTTTTCTATGGGCATGGCCGCGCCAAAGCTGGCTTCAATGCTGTGGCGCGCGCGCAGGTGCTCGATCTTGGTTTTGATCTCGTCTGGCAGGTTCTCGTAGGCCATCACCATGTTCACCCACATGGTGTCGCCACCCACGGGCGGGCATTCCACGCAGCGCAGCACGCAGCCCATGGGGGGCTGATCACGCCAGGTGGCATCGGTGTGCCAGGAGTTTTCGTTGCGGTCGATGGGACTGTCGGGTGTCTTGTATATCTGCACCAGACCGGGATGGTCGGGGTGGCTGCCTACTACGGGGTGGTCTTCCAGCTCGCCAAACTTGCGGGCAAAGGCCACATGCTCGGCGCGGGTGAGGTCCTGGTCGCGGAAGAAGATCACGCGGTGCTTGAGCAGCACCTGGCGAATCTCCGCCATCAGGCCTTCATCTTCAGCGGCGGCACCCAGGTGTACGTTGGAGAGTTCTGCACCAATGGAACAGGTCAGTGGGTTGACCTCCAGAGCGCGGGTCAACGAGCTGGAACGGATAACGGCGGGTGCGGCGCTAACGTCTGTTTTCATTGTGAAGTCTCCTTATACAATTGATGCCTCTCAGTGTGAAAACTACCTCATAACAGCGCTTGTCATTAGATGACTGGTGCTTTGCAATTAGTGCCAACTAAGTGAAATCCATGGCGTCTCTTGTCCGCGCAGCCTGTCTGACCAATTACGAAGCAGTGGCGACTGCCTCGGGGTTGAACTGCACGCGCATGCTTCTCGATGCGGGCCTGAGTCCGGGTGTGCTCGATGAGCCGGATTTGATGATTCCCGTCGACAAAGTGGGGCGCTTGCTGCAGGCCTCGGCCATGCAGTCGGGTAACGAAAGCTTTGCGCTGTGCATGGCGCGCTCGCGTCTGCTGTCCAACATGGGGCCGGTGGGCCTGCTGATTCGGGATCAGGAGACGCTGCGTGACTCCCTGAACCTGCTGGTGCGCCACCTGACCTTGCTCAACGGCGCCATGACGCTGGAGGTGGACGAGCAGGCCGATACAGTGCTGATTCGAGAGCTGCTGCTGGCGGGTCGTGCACATGAGCCCACGCGTCAGCGGGTGGAGTTAGCGCTAGGGGTGATCGTGCGGGCCATTCGCCAGCTGATTGGCCGCGACTGGCAACCGCGCAGGGTGTGCTTTGAGCATGCTGCACCCAAGGACTTGAGCATGCATCACCTAGTCTTTGGCCCGCGTGTGGAGTTCAATCAGGAGTTCAACTGCATTATCTGCGCCAAGTCCGATCTGGACGCGCGCAATGAATTTGCCGACCCTGCCATGGCGCGCTATGCGCAAAAGCTGCTGGATACGGCGGCACCTGCCAATGATGCGGCAGTGCTGGATGATGTGCGTCGCACCATCGTGCTGCTGCTGCCCAGCGGCCGCTGCAGCATCGAAAAAGTGAGCGAACATCTGGGCGTGGTGCCGCGCACCATTCAGCGCCGCCTCACGAAAAAAGGGCAGAGCTTTTCGTCGCTGATGAACGATATCCGCAAAGAACTGGCCGCGCGTTATGTGTTTGAGACCAATCGCTCTCTGACTGAAGTGGCTGAGCTGCTCGGCTTTACCGCTCCCAGCAGTTTCTCGCGCTGGTATCTGAGCCAGTTTGGCTGCAGCGCCAAGGACAGCCGCTCCAAGGCGCAAACCGGCGGCGTTGGCGGCGCGGCATAAAAAAAGCGGGCCGCAAGGGCCCGCTGAACACACTACCAAAAAATGCCACGCTCAAAGAAAGGTGCGCGGCTGCCCCCATAGTCCTCAGTTGCCGGCGACTTTGAGCTTGCTCATGATTTTGCGGTTTTGCTCTACCGTGGCCAGCATCTTCTGCTGCAACTCTTGCATGCTGCTGGGCTGGGGCGCATCAAAGCCCTGGGCCTTCAACTGCGCTTGAAACTTGGGCGATTGCGTGATTTTTTCCATCTCCTGACGAACTTTTTGCGTCAGTGCTGCCGGTGTGCTGCTCAGCACGAACAGGCCCACGCTGGCATCAGGCAGCACAAAGTCGGGCATGTTCTGCTCGGCAAAGCTGGGCACATCAGGCAAAAGGCGTGAGCGATTAGGCGAGACCACGCCCAGGGCCTTGAGCTTGCCCGCCTTGATCAGCGGCGCGGCATTGGTCACGACTTCAAAAGTCATCTGAACCTGGTTGCCAATCAGATCGACGATGGCCGGAGCCGAGCCTTTGTAAGGCACGGTGGTGATCTTGCGGCCGCTTTTTTCGCTCAGCAACTCACCCAGCATGTCAGAGCGGGTGCCGGGGCTCAAATTGGCGATATTGATGGGCTCTTTGCTCTGGCGCGAGTAGTCCAGTACCTCCTGCAGCTTGTTGGGCGGGAAGTTGTTGTTGGCTACCAGCATGTGCACCATGGAGGCGACATCCGAGACATAGGTGAAGGTCTTGTGCACATCAAAAGGCGTCTTCACGGTCAGCGGAAAGTCTGTCCAGACGCTTGAGGGCGCAATCATCAGCGTGTGCCAGTCGGCGGGCGCATTCATCACGGCACGTTCGGCAATCACGGCAGAGCCACCGGGCTTGTTGTCCACGACCACGGGCTGGCCCAGATTGGCCTGCAAATGGTCTGCTACCAAGCGGGCCACACCGTCGGTGATGCCACCTGGGGGCGCAGGCACGACCAGACGGACGGGCTTGGTGGGCCAGGGCTGGGCCTGTGCGTGGGCTGCGGTGGTGGCGGCCACGCCAAGGCAGAGTACGGCAGCGCAGGAACGCAGGTTTTGAGCAATGTTTTGCATGTTGAACTCCTGAAAGGTGGCTGCGCTTAGATGGCGAGGATGAAAGAGCTGATGGACTGGGTCTGCTTGGGCTGTTTGGCATAGGCAGGCTCATGGCACTGGCTGATCTCGATCTGGGCGATGGCGCTGCCACCGGCTTCCTTGAATGTCGCAACGGTTGTCATTGATGTCTCCTGTATTTATTCCTGATGCTCAGCGCAGTTTGAGAGAGCGCTGGCCTCTATCGTGAAAGGTGGCAAGTCAAGCGGCTGGGAGCCACTGGTGGCTGACTGGCATGCCCTTTTTTCTTGTGCCTGAGGTGTATGAATGCACGAGTTCATGATCGATTGCAGCCACTAGTCGCACTTAACGCTTCATGCCTGTGACTTCGCATTTGGTGACTGCATGCCCCCGCACTTACCCGATGCAGGGCGGCGAAAGGAGGGGCTGAACGGCTCTTGAGTGCGGTGCCTAAAAACGAACTTTCAGAGAGAAATGTGCTTTGAAGCGGATACCTTTTCAGGTCATGCCTGATGAGCAGGTGATGGGCTCAATCAGCCTTCCCTCGCACTTTCCCCGTGTTGTCGCGATTGAGAAAGCGTGTGTCTTGAAATGCAAAGTGACTTTGGAAACTGCGTTTGATACTGGCTTCACAAATTAGCAAGGGTCTGGCGCTCAGAGACCCGAACCTGATTTCCTCGCATTCAAACCGGAGACAACAACCATGAACTTTCTTGACGGCCACCTGTACCCTGAAAACCAGCAACCGCTGATCATCACTGCCGCTCCCTATGCTCCTGGCTGGATTCCTGCTGATTTCCCTGAAGACATCCCAATCACCATGGAAGAGCAGATTCAGAAGGCGGTGGACTGCTACGAAGCTGGCGCTACCGTGCTGCACTTGCATGTGCGTGAAGACGATGGCAAGGGTAGCAAGCGCCTGTCCAAGTTCAATGAACTGATTGCCGGAGTGCGTGAGCGCGTACCTGAAATGATTATTCAGGTTGGCGGCTCCATCAGCTTTGCCCCAGAAGGCCCGGACGGCGCAGCCAAGTGGCTGTCGGATGACACCCGCCACATGCTGGCCGAGCTGACACCCGTGCCCGACCAGGTGACCGTGACCGTGAACACCACGCAGATGAACGTGACGGAACATGCCGGTGAAGATGACTTCCGTGGTGTCTCGCGTGGCTTCCCCCATCTGCACAAGACCTACAAGGACATGATTGTTCCTTCGAACCCCAGCTTCATCGAAGAACATATCCGTCGCCTGTCCGAAAAGGGCATTCAGAGCGCGTTCCAGGTCTACAACATCAACAGTTTCGAGACCATCGAGCGCATGATTCGCCGCGGCGTCTACAAGGGCCCGCTGGTCATGAACTGGGTTGCCATCAGCGGCGGTATGGATCAGGCCAATATCTACAACCTGGCCAATATGCTGCGCGCCGCACCCGACAACGCCATCATCACGGTGGAAAGCTCGGTGCTGAACGTGCTGCCTATCAACATGATTGGCATGGCTCTGGGCCTGCATGTGCGTTGCGGTATTGAAGACGTGCTGTGGAACCAGCAACGCACCGGCAAGATGAGCACGGTTGAGCAGATCAAGCAACTGGTGCGTATTGCCGGTGAATTTGGTCGCCCCATTGCCACTGCCCAGCAGGCCCGCGAGATCAAGCAGATCGGAGTGTTCTATGAGACGGCTGACGAAACGCTGGCCAAGAACGGCTTCTCGCCCAACCGCAACGGCGGCAATCAGGGCTTTCTGCGCAAGCCTATGGACGCAGTAGCCTGAGCCAAAAGTCACAAGTGATTGGGTCTAGTGGCTAATGGCAGCCGCAGCGCTTTATTGAAGCGCTCGTCACGCACCGGCCTGGTGGATGCGTGATAAAGCGGCTGCTCAACTTGATGAGCTGTTTGCCGACTTCTTCGGAAGTCGGCTTTTTTATGCCCGACGGTAGATGGCTTCACCTGCTGCGTTGTTTTCTTTCAGGATTTGATCTGCCGTCAGCAGCTCATCCAGATGTTGAGAGATGCTGCGCGCCTCGGCTCCCAGAACCCAAGGCGCATCAAAGCCCGACGGGTAAAGCAGGCGTTTTTCCACCATTTGCGCAAGCGTCAATGGCTGCTGCGCCAGCCAGTCCAGAATGCACTGCTCACGCGCGTCAATGGCGGCGGTAAAGCGTTGCAGATCACGCAAAAATGCAGGGCGATCGGTATAGATGCCTTTGTGGTGTGATGTGACCCACACCTTGGCCTCAATCTCGGGCAGGCGCGCCAGACTGCGGCGAAAGTCCGCCAGGTTGGAGCAGGCATCGCCGTAGTAGGGCCCAAAGCCCGTCAGATCGATATCACCAATAAAGGCTACGCCTTCAGGCTCGATCAGCAGCACGGTGTGGCCCGCTGTATGGCCGGGCATGTGAATGGCGCGAATTTTCGTCTCGCCCAGCTCCCAGACTTCGCCATCTTCGTAGCCCTTGGCATCGTGTCTGGGGGCGTAGAAGAATTCGGCCTCCAGCTTGGCGCGCAGGGTCTCGGCCAGTGGGCCGTCGGCCCAGCCAAAGGTGGCCAGCAGTCCTTCCCAGCTTTGCGCGGCGGGCAGATCGGCCTGGTGCACAAAGACTTTGGCTTGAGGGATGCGGTGCAGGCCAGCCATATGGTCCTCGTGCACATGGCCCATGACCACCAGCTCGGCGGCATCAAATTCCACACCGATATGGTTGGCCACGAGCGGTGTATCCAGCGCAGCCAGCGTATCGCTGCCAGCAATCATGATTTGATTGCCATCAGGGTACTTGCCGCCCTTTGCACCGCGAAACACGGTCACGCGGCCAAAGTGCTGGCGCTGTATTTCGACGGGGGCGTGATCGGTGGGCAGTGTCATGGTGTGGCTGGCAAAAAGTGAAGCAGGCTTCTGCGAAGATTAGGGCCAGGACTATTTTTACGCTGTCACCACAGCGCGGACATGAAATGACACAGCAAGACAAAGACGCGCACCGTAAAGAAGAGCATCTGATTGAACATCTCATCAAGAGTGAGGTTGTGCACCAGGGCAGCTTTCTGCAGGTAAAGCTCGACACCGTGCGCCTGCCTCATGGCGGCGAAGCCACGCGTGAGTATGTGGTGCACCCGGGTGCCGTGGTCGTGATTGGCCTGCTCGATGACGGCCGTGTGTTGCTGGAGCGGCAATTTCGCTATCCCGTGGGCATGGTGATGACGGAGTTCCCCGCAGGCAAGCTAGACGCGGGTGAGCAACCCCTGTTCTGCGCCCAGCGCGAGCTGCTGGAAGAAACCGGCTACACAGCCCGCGAATGGGCTTATGCCGGCCCCATGCATCTTGCGATTGGCTACTCCACCGAAGTCATCCACGTCTTCTTTGCTCGCGGCCTGACCGCGGGTGAGCGTCAGCTGGATGCTGACGAGTTTCTTGACGTCTGCAGCATGACGCCCGCCGAGCTGATCGACGGCGTACGCACTGGGCAGGTGACAGACGCCAAAACCCTGAGCTGCTGCCTGTGGCTGCAGAACGTGCAAAGCGGTACGTGGGCGCTGGACTGGAAAGCAGTTTGATTTTTTGATAGCTGCTTGCGCTGAATTTACGTGGGTTTAAGAACGAAAAGCCTCAAAAGTTGAGCTACAACGAGCGCTACATGCTCTCTTTATAGGATGCGCCGCCCGTGGTTCTATGGCAAAGAAGTGCCCAGGTATGCAATGAAACACGGCCATCCGATAAACTGCAGCCATGGCATGAGTGCACACAGCCCCGGGTTGGAGGCTGCATGCGCCTAGCGTGCTCAGGAGTGTTCCATGGAATCGTCAGAGATTGAGGATGACCGCGTTTTCGAGAGCGCCGCTGAATTGTTCAAGGCCATGGCTGCGCCCATGCGGCTGAAGATCATCAGCGCGCTATGCAATGGCGAAAAAAATGTGTCCGAACTGCTGGCCGCTATCGACACCACCCAGCCAAACATGTCCCAGCATCTGAACACGCTGTACCAGTCCGGCATTCTGGGCCGCAGGCGTGAAGGGGTCAGCATCTATTACTTCATTGCTAACGAGAAGGTCGTGCACATGTGCCGAACCATCTGCGTGCAGATCGCGATTGAGCAGAATTGACGGGTGAAACTAAAAGCAAAGGCGCTCAAGAGCGCCTTTTTTCATGGGCGTGTCGCTCAGGGTTTGAGGTAGACAAAGCCTTCCTTGGCCTGTAGGCGCGCGACTTCGGCAACGCCTGAGGGAACGATCGAGGTTTCCATCAGCAGGTTGGATGCGTCGATTTTTCGCGTCTGCAGCGTGTTGTTGCAGACCTTGAATTCCACGCCGCGCCCAGCAAGAGCGCTGACCTGACCGCTGAATTCCCGGCCCTTGCTGTCCTTGGCGTTGTTGAGCAAAAAGTCTACGCCCGGCCCATGCGTGACCACCACGATTTTGTCGGTGGGCGAGGCATTGAGTTCATTGCTGATGTTGTTGAGGATGGCTGCGGCTGTCTCCACATCAGTGTTGACGTGGTAGACCACCTTGATGTCCTGCGCGGCCGCGATGGCGGTGCACAGCGCAAAGCTCAGGGCGAGAAGTTGGTGCTTCATGAGGTGTGTATGGTCAGAATAAATTCGAAAACTGGACCTTTAGTTCGCGCTACCTTACAGCGCTTCTCTCACATATTGCAAACAGAAAACTCGTAAAAATTGACCTAATTTCGCCTAGTAGCCAAAGAGCATTAGGAATAAGGTCGTAAATTTTGTTCGTAGCCCTGACCACTTGCGGTTATTGGCAACTGTCTTAGGTATGCCCATCCGTTAAGGCTCATAGCGTTTTCACACACCTCAAAGTTCACGTGCGTCGTTTGACCTGTACCGATTAAGGCTGGTCGCGCCACCAGTGTGACCGCATGCGTTTGGCCAGAAGCTGCCTTTGAAGTCATTGTGATGCATTGACTAATTGAATCCACGATCCATTTCAGGTGTGGTGCTTCAGATCTTCCGTTAGATGGACTGTCCGCGCTGCAGTAGACAAATCACAGCCTCACGCCCGGGCGCGTTCAAACGCCTCGGGACTGAATCTCCCAGATGACTGCGGCGACGTGGCTGGTTGTAGAGCACTTCAACGTAGTCAAACACCTGTCTCCTGCTAATGCCCCGTGAAAATGGTTGACATTTTTTGAAACAGTTCTTTGAAATGATTGTGATAAATTGCAACTGAAACCTGTTGTTTAACCGTGCAAGGAAATTCGGTGATCAACATGGGACTTCATATGCAAGGTTAAGCGTAAAGAACACCGGCCAGAAACCGGAGGCTCCGCCTTGCCTTTGGAAAGGAAAATCTCCAAATGAGCTCTATCTAGCCCTGTTGCTTCACGGCCTACTTGATTGCTGTAATTGAGGACGGCCTAAGCCGCCTTGTCGTTTGTGTCATTTCTGGCGCTGACTGCTGCAGCTATCGCTCTTGTGCTGCATCTATTCCATAGCGGCCTGCTTTGAGCGGTGTAGCCAAGTGTGGCTGTGACTTGCGGAATCACGCGATTCCTGTTTTGACTTTTGGACCGCAAAGTATTGCCATACTCATGGCTTTGGGGTCTGAGTCCGCTATCAAAAACAGTTTCCAGTTGGAGCGACCTTGTGCTTATCAGGCGCATAACTTGCCATGTATGTGGCAGGAAGTACTTGGCGTTGTCTGCTGGAAGTCAATTATTGGGATGTAAAAAATGAAAATTCGCCAAATCGTACAAGTCTTGGCATCTTTGGGACTTGGGTCTTGGGCTGCGGGAGGGATGGCTCAAACTCAAGCTCAAACGGGAATGAATGCCCAGCAGGCGAATGAGCAGGGGGCTGGGGTACAGCATGTGGTAGAAAAAGTGCTGATGACCCACCCAGAGATACAGGCACGGTTTCAGGACTTCAACTCCTCGATGGAGGGGCAAAACGTAGCGCGGGGTGGCTGGCGTCCGCAGGTGACGGCACAGGGGTGGATTGGCAAGGAGTGGCGCAGCCATATCAAAGACTCGCCCTCGCAGGACTGGAACCGTCCTGGCTGGAATCTGCAGTTGCGTCAGCTGATTTTTGATGGTTTCACCACCAGCAGCAACATTCGTCAACTGGGTTTTGAGAAGCTGGCGAAGTTCTATGACCTGCGCGCAACGACAGAGAACCTGGCCAACGATGCTGTAGCGGCCTATCTGGATGTGCAGCGTTACCGCGAGATGGAAAAGCTGGCACGAGAAAACTTTGGCACGCACCAGACAACATTGGGTCAGCTGCGTGAGCGCCAGCAGTCTGGCGTGGGCCGCGGCGTAGATATGGAACAGGCCAGTGGTCGTTTGTCTTTGGCTCAGAGCAATCTGATGACGGAGAGCAACAACCTCAACGATGTCATGCAGCGCTATCGCCGTGTGGTGGGTGAGTACCCTGCCGCAACGCTGGATCCTGTACCTGATGTGACTGGCAAGCTGTCTGTTTCTGGTGCGACCAAGGATTTTGGAGACTCGCTGCGCGCAAGTCCTTTGCTGCTGTCCAAGCAGGCGCTGGTGCAGGCTGCAGAAGAGGGTCAGAAATCTGCCAAGGGCGCGCATAGCCCAAAGCTGGAACTGCTGGCATCAACAGGTCGCGATCGTGATCAAAATTCGCCCGCTTACTGGGATGTGCAGAGCTCGCGCGTGCAGCTGATGCTCTCCTACAACCTCTATCGCGGTGGCGCGGATGAGGCGCGCTTGCGCCAGACCATTGCTCAAGGCTATGCCGCGCAGGATGTACGTGACTACACCTGCCGCAATCTGCAGCAGGAGCTGTCCATCAGCTGGAACAATATGGCTCGCCTGCGTCAGCAAATGCTTTTCTTGCAGGAGCATGTGCTCTCCACCTCCAAGGTGCGTGTGGCGTATCAGCAGCAGTTCAGGATCGGTCAGCGTTCGCTGCTGGATGTGCTCAATACCGAAAACGAGTTGTTTGATGCGCAACGCGCCATGGTCAACGCGCAGTACGATCTGAAGAAGGTGGAGTACCAGTGGCTGACCCTGTCCAGCCAGATTTTGCCGGTGCTGGGTCTTGCGCAGCCGCACAGCGACAGCCGCCCTGAAGAGCAGCAGGCGTTGACGCTGCCAGACGACCTGCTGCGCAGCTGCAAGTCCTCGGTACCTGATACGACCAACCTGGCACCTGTGGCGGCCAATAACGCTGCTGGAACCTTTGGCCGCTAGTCAAAAAATGGGGTGCCTTGTGCACCCCTTCTAGAAGTTGATGGACAAGATGGATAAAAGCGATTTACCGCCCTCAGGGCAGTCTTCTTGGCAAGAGCTGTCGGCTCTGGATGCGGATTTCATCCGTGTGCTGGAGGATTTGATCGACGCCTTGCTGAGCAATGGAACCCTGCGCCTGACGGATCTCCCCCCGCAGGCGCTGGAGAAGTTGAGTCAGCGAAAGCGTGTGCGCCAGCGTTTGCGCAATTCGCTGGACTTGATTGATGACGGTGAAGAGCTTTTATAGGTTAAGTTGAAAATGTCGAAAACAGACTTCGTACCCTCGCTGGCACCGGGGCATGCCACGGAAGAAACTACTCAGAATGCTTCTGATGCGGAGCGGCAAGATTCCTCAGGGGCTGCTTTTTCTCAGGCGGCGGGCTGGCGCATTCCTGCGCATGAAACCCATGCCGACCCTTTGCTGGATTGTTTGGTGCAACTTACGCAGTTGCATGGCAAGCCCTATACCGCACAGGCGTTGAGCAATGGTTTGCCGCTGGTGAACCAGCGTTTGACTCCATCGCTGCTGGCCCGTGCTGCGGCGCGGGCGCAATTCACCACGCGGATTGTTGAGCGTGGCTTGGCAGATGTGCCTGAAGGGCTGCTGCCGGCCATTTTGCTGCTCAACGGCAATCGTGCCTGCCTCTTGCTCAAGAGTCTGGGTAACGAGCGCTTTTTGCTGCAATACCCCGAATCTGACAGCCCGGTGGAAGTCGATGCGCAGGCTTTGCGGCAAGACTATGCGGGGCTGATGTGCTTTGTGCGCCCGCAGTACCGGTTTGAGCAGCGCTCTGTGCAAAAAGGCGTGGAGCCGCGAAGCAGCCATTGGTTCTGGGCTGTTGTGCTGGAAAACCGCCGTTTATACCGCGATGCGCTGCTGGCTGCCGTGCTCATCAATATCTTTGCGCTGGCCATGCCCTTGTTCAGCATGAATGTCTATGACCGTGTAGTGCCCAACAACGCGGTAGAGACATTGTGGGTGCTGTCCATTGGCATTTCACTGGTGCTGATCTTCAACTTTGTGCTGACGACGGCGCGTGCCTATGTGGTGGATGCCGCCAGCAAGCGGGTCGATGTGAAGCTGTCGGCACAGATCATGGAGCGCGTGCTGGATTTGCGCATGGAGCGCCGACCCGCATCCGTGGGCTCGTTTGCGTCCAATCTGCGCTCGTTTGAAT
>ERZ724525.192-NODE-192-length-32159-cov-7.100268_pt1 | contig 32159 bp, 21 predicted proteins | sample MGYA00376058_ERZ724525 | MGnify/ENA primary metagenome ERZ724525 (study PRJEB28724, sample SAMN07190888) | wastewater metagenome | isolation source: influent of sewage treatment plant in Hong Hong | place: USA: Christiansburg, Virginia | collected 2016-03-01 ... | reverse complement strand
AGAATGCAAATGATAAAAAAGTGGGGTGATTGGTTTGAGTTTAAAGATTTTGTAGAGCAAATAAATGAAGATTGGGAAGAATTTAAGAAGACCCGCAGTGGTCAAGATAATTAAGCATTTATGCTTGGGGGCTGTTCGGTATTTCGGCTGTTTAGATTTATGCAATTCCTTGCATAAATCAACCCCGTAAGGGGGTTAATGCGTAATCTGGTATTTTGGTTTTTGGGTGTTTACTGAAACGTCGGTATACACTCACTATACAGAACGCAAGCTGTTCTGTGTTCGCCCTACGGGGTTAATGCCAAAATACACTACCGCCCGTTGGTTGGTGGGTCATTCATTTATATGGCCTTGCCATAAAAATAAACGACCGTAGCGGTCACTTTCATAAAATAATAAAAAGGATAATAATATGGAAGCATTTGCAATATTAAGAGCTGAGAAAATCAGCCAAGACCGCGAAACTGCGGCACATAATCACAACTTAAGAGTAAGCAAAACAAAGAAGGAAAATAATATTGACTATAAAAAAAGTCATTTAAATAAGATGATCTTAGGAAGTGCTCACACAGTTAAAACAATCAACGAGAAAATAGAAGCACTTGGGCAAACAAAGAAAATGCGAAGCAATATCAATAGAGCTATTGAACTCGTATTAAGTGCAAGCCCTGAGCACTTTTACGACTTTGAAAAAGTCGGTATGACACGCGAGGAATGGGATAAGTTAATTCCAGCTAATTACGAGGGAAGGATGGACCAATATTGGTCAAGGCTAAACGAAGTCAAAGCAACGCTAAAACACGACGAAACGAAACAATGGATTGCTGATACTCGTAATTGGATAGTGCAGGAATTCGGGGATAACGTTGTTAATGCAGTGGTGCATTTTGACGAGAAGACAGTTCATGCACATGTCATAGCTACCCCGATAGTGAATGGCAGATTGTCTGCAAGAGATTTCTACACACCAGAGAAGGCAAGACATTGGCAAGCTTCTTATGCACTTGCCACGGGCTTAAAAAAAGGCATATCAAGCGATAAGAAACACGAAGACCTCAAGAGTAAAAACTTTGAGGCAGGCAAGCTAGAAGGGTACGACCTCGGAAGGATTGAAGGCTATGACGCTGGCAAGTCTCAGGGCTACCAGGAAGGTCACGATGAAGGCCACTCGCAAGGCTATCAAGAAGGCAACGATGAAGGCCGAGCAAGTGGGTTTGAGGATGGCAAGCGCAAGGGTTACGAAGTAGGCAAAAAGAAAGGTTTTGAGCGAGGCTATGAGAAGGGCTACCAGGACGGCCAGCAAGCAGGAAGCCAAGGGGCTAAGACTGTTGGCAGCTTCCTTGCAACAGTCAAAGACAAGCTCAGTGGACCTACTGAGCGAGAACAGCAAGCAATTGCAGAAGCCCAGAAGAAAGCACAGCAAGCTGAAGAGAACGCTCAAAGAACCCAGAACAGAGCAGACAACAGGGTGACATCTGTTGCGGATGAACTTAGGTTAGAGAAACAAAAAAATTCGCAGCTAGAGCAAGAACTGATTGAGATGCAAGCCCAACTTGAAGGACTTACACATGTTCAGCAAGCTCCCACACAAGGCTTAAAGTTTAAGTAGGCATACATGAAAAAAGCACCCAAAGGGGTGCTTCATGCTGTTAGCAATCTATGTATCGCGTTGGCTTGCAATGGCTGGAGCCACTTCCTGAGCATGAGACAGCGACTGAGGCAATGATTCCACAGACGAACAAAACAGCAAGGATGTTTCCTAGGGTGTCTCCGAGTTTTTTACCTTTTTCACTGTCTAGATATCCAAAGAATTTTTTGGCAATCCACCAGACCGCACCTAGGCCGAGAACCCAACCAACCCATGCGTAGTTGTTAGCCTTCACACCATCCCAAAACAACGAGAGCAAACCAAAGGCCATGAGCAGAGCCATGCCTGCAACAAAAACAAGTCCAAGCAGTATGGAGATGGTGTTTAGGCCAGAGGCGCGCTGTGTCTTGAGTTTTTTTTCTTCGGGGTCTTGCGGAGGGATGTTCACAAAGTGTCCTTCAAGGCAGAGTGCATGCCTCATGAATCTTATAGAAGAGTTCAAAGGATTGATGCCCCGAAGCGTACTTTTATAGGCATGTCAAATTTCAAAAAATTGTGTGTACTAATTTATGTACCAAAATTTGGGTTACAATAGATTATTCAACGACGGTAAGTGCTTGTTTTAACTAGCATTCTTGAGGCTGTGGAACAGTGTCCCACCCTCTCCGCCAAGATGCAAACCCCAGAGCGAGAAATCACTCTGGGGTTTTTGCTTTTTGTAGGTTCCCTGTTTTGCTACATGACCTTGCTACAAGTAGCCCGAACCTACCGATATTTATGCCGCGTTTGGCACTCTACCTGCAACGCAGGGGAAGCGGGTTTACCTTCCGAATCTCAGTCTCGCCTGAGCTGCGCAAGTTGATCGGCGCACGCAGCATGGATGTCTGATTTGCCAGAGTGCGTTTTCGAAAAATTCAGCATCGTCTTTAGCATATTGCGCAATGTAGGTTGCACAAGCTTTGCCAAGTCAGGCATGTATTCAAACGGCATCTGCTCCTGCATATAGCTGGACTGGGTCATTTCCATCTGCACCGCGTGGTAGCCCTTGTCGGGCTGGCCATAGTTGCGCGTGATGTAGCCGCCCGTAAAGCGGCCGTTGAGCACGCTGGTGTGTGCGCTCGATTGCCGGGCAATCGCCAGTAGTTCCTCGGACAGCGGCAGATTGCAGCTGCTGCCCTTGCCCGTGCCCAGGTTCATGTCGGGCAGCTTGCCTTCGAAAAAGCGCGGCAGCACCGAGCGGATGCTGTGCGCATCCCACAGCATGGCCACGCCATGCGCACCATGCATGCGGTCCAGTTCTGCGCGCAGTTGGCCGTGATAGGGCTGCCAGTAGAGCTCGCGGCGGCGGGCAATCTCGGCGTCGTCGGGCTCCAGGTCTTTGCTGGCGTACAGCGGGGTGTCGTCAAAGCTGTCCACGGGGCACAGACCGGTCACGCTTTGGCCCGGGTAGAGGCTGGCACCGTCGGGTGGTCGGTTAAGGTCAATCACATAGCGTGAATGCGTGGCCACCAGGATGGAGGCTCCCAACTGCTTGGCAAACTCATACAGCGTGGGCATATGCCAGTCCGTGTCGTGCACCTCGCGGCTTTCGGCCGTGAGCTTGGCGGCGATGTCCTCAGGCACATGGGTGCCGGTGTGCGGCATGGAGATCAGCAGGGGGGCTGTGCCCTGGTGAAAAACAAAAGGGGGAATGGATGGGCTCATGGAGCAATTTTCCTTGCTGTCAAATACGGGAATCAGGCGCTGCGCAGCAACTGACTTCGGGCCCGAACAAAAGCCTGTTGTGCGGTTTCATGCTGCGGATGACGGCCCGATTGCACGCGCTGCTTGCCGCCCACCCAGACCTCGGCCACGGCCGAAGTACGGTGGCTGGCAAACACATGGCCTGCATGGCCGCTGTCGGCGGGCAGACCGGCCAGCGCGACATGCTTGCCATCCAGCACCACAAAATCGGCTTGCTGGCCCACGGCCAAACCGGCAATGGCGCGACCGGCAGCCTGGGCGCCACCGGCCACGGCCTGCAAGGTCATGGCCGTTGCCACCTGGGGTTGGGCACCACCGCCCAGCACATTGCGCTGGCGCAGAGCGAGGCGCTGGCTGTATTCCAGCATCAGCAGCTCCTCGGCCGCATTCACCGTGGCGTGGCTGTCGGAGCCCACCCCCCAACGGCCCCCATTTTGTAGCCACAGCGGCATGTCAAAAATGCCGTCGCCCAGATTGGCCTCGGTGGTCGGGCAGATGCCGGCCACGGCCCCGCTTCTGGCGGCGCTGGCGTATTCTTCGGTCGTCATATGCGTGGCATGAATCAGGCACCAGCGCGGATCGACAGTGGCATGGTTCATCAGCCATTGCACAGGGCGCTGGCCGCTCCAGGCTAGGCAGTCGTCTACCTCCTGGGTTTGCTCGGCAATGTGGATATGTACCGGGGCCTGGGGCAGCATGGCGTGCAGACCGGCGACAGCGGCTTGCAGGCTGTCTGGCGGCACGGCCCGCAGCGAGTGCGGAGCAAGGCCCAGATTGGCCACTTGCGCTTTGCAGGCAGGCGCCAGCTGCTGCAATAGCGATAGCATGCTGTCGGTGCTGCGAATAAAGCGTCCCTGGTCTGCGCGCGGCGGCTTGCCGCCAAAACCGCTGGTCTGGTAGAGCACGGGCAGCAGCGTCATGCCAATGCCGGTCTTTTGCGCTGCGCGCAGCAGAGCCCGCGACAGCGTGGCGTCATCGGCATAGGGCTTGCCGCCGACGTCGTGGTGCACGTAATGGAACTCGCAGACCGAGGTATAGCCGGCTTCCAGCATCTCCAGATAGAGCCAGGTGGCAATCGCTTCCAGCGCCTCGGGCGACATGCGGTTGGCAAAACCGTACATGAGATTGCGCCAGCTCCAGAAGCTGTCCTGCGCCTGGCCGCGAAATTCCGTTAACCCGCCAAACGCCCGCTGAAATGCATGCGAATGCAGATTGGGCATGCCGGGAATCACCGGGCCGGCGGCCCTGGCGGCGTCCTCCGCCTCGCCAGCCTCGCCGCTTTGCGGATCCACGCCAGCCAGCACTTCGATCAGTTGGCCGCTCTCGTTCCAGCTCAACAGAACATTGCGCGCCCACCCCGTAGGCAGCAAGGCATCGGCAGCGAACAAGGTGCGCGAAATGGAGGAAGAAGCAGTCATGGTGATGGGTCTCTATGAGAGGCTGGTAATAGTCAGGCCACGCAGTTCATGCCGTCGCAGACTCAGTGTGTGCCATGGCAGTGAGCAAGGCCTGAACAAAGCGTGCATTGTCGTTATCGTTACCGATGGACACGCGCAGAAAATGCTCGAAGCCCGGCTCTTTCCAGGGCTTGATGATTACGCCCTGCCGCAGCAGCGCTTCGGTCACAGGGTCATTGGGGCGGCCTATGTCCAGAAACAGAAAGTTGGCGACCGAGGGTGCAATGCGCAGACCTCGCAAAGGCTGGTCAGGCGCAGCCAGTGCCGTCAGCTGTTGGCGCAAGGCCTCGCGCAGCGCTACCGTGGCTGCCACGCCAGAGCGCATATGTGTGGGGTCGTTCCAGGCCGCCAGTGCCGCGCGCTGGGCAGCCTGGTTCACATTGAAGGGCGAGCGCACCTTGTCCATCAGCGCCACCAACTCGGCGTTGTCGGCCATGCCGTAGCCCACGCGCAGACCGGCCAGGCCCCATGCCTTGGAAAAAGTGCGCAGCACGATCCATGGCCCGGCACGGGTGGCCAGCATGGCCAGCACATCGGGGTAGTGCTCATCATGCAGGGCGTACTCGTAGTAAGCCTCGTCCACCACCAGCACGGTGCTGTCCGGCGTGGCTTCCAGCACCTGAGAAAACTGCGCCATGTCCAGCATGCAGCCCACGGGATTGGAAGGGTTGGGCAGGAAGGCGAGCTTGGGTTCCCGGGCCATGGCCGCGCACCAGGCATCCACATCAAAGCCCAGCTCGGGCGTCAGCTCCAGCAACTGCACTTGCGCGCCCATCATCTTTGGATAGATCTCGTGTAGGCCGAACACCGGGCGCTGTGTCACCACGAGATCGCCGGGGCAGAGAAAGACCTCGCAGAGTATCTTGATCAGATCTTCAGAGCCGTTGCCAAACACCAGACGGTTGGGGTCCATGCCGGTGCGCTCGGCAATCGCCTGACGCAGCGCCGTGCAGTTGGCATCGGGGTAGTTGCCGACATCGGTACTCACGCTAGCCAGCGCCTGCGCCACCGTTGGGCTGATGCCGAACGGATTCTCGTTGCTGGCCAGTCGCGTGATCTGCGATACGCCGTAGCGGGCACGAACGGCCTCGGACGATAGCCCGGCGTTGTAAGCAGGCAGAGGGCGCACTTCAGGACGGGCCAAGGAAGCTACATACGATTCACTCATGGTTTAGAACACCTTTCCGGAGTTTGATGGCCCGCACCACAGACTGCCTGCCAGCGCTGCGTCACATCGGCGTCGAAAGGAGGAATCGGTTGTGCAAGAAATCGTTCGCTGGACATCAAAGCCTTTCAGTGCTGCTTACCTGCTCAAGCGTTTGCTGGTGCAAATACCTTGCCCTGGCGCACGATGGTGCAGCGGGGCTTGCTGCCAAACCAGTAAGCCAGCTCGGCCGCATGCTGCACCGGCCACAACACGAAGTTGGCCGGGCGGTTGGCGGCAATCAGGCCTTGCTCATGCTGCAGACCCAGGGCCTGCGCCGCATGGGTGGTGATGCCAGCCAGTGCCTCGGGCACGGTCAGGCGAAACAGGGTGCAGGCCATATTGGCCATCAGCAGCAGACTCAAGCACGGAGAAGTGCCAGGATTGTGATCCGTAGAAACGGCCATGGGCACCTTGGCAGCCCTCAAAGCGTCAATCGGCGGCACTTTGGTGTCACGCAGCGTGTAAAAAGCGCCGGGCAGCAGCACGGCCACGGTGTCGGCCTTTTTCATCTCGGCAATGCCGTGCTCGGACAAGTGCTCGATATGGTCGCAAGACAAAGCGCCGTACTTTGCCGCCAGCGCCGCGCCTTCCATGTTCGACAACTGCTCGGCATGCAGCTTAACGGGCAGGCCCAGAGCCTGGGCGGCCTGAAAGACTTGCTCGGTTTCGGCCAGCGTAAAAGCAATGCGCTCGCAGAACACGTCTACCGCATCGATCAGCCCTTCGGCGGCCAGCGCAGGCAGCATCACTTGGCTGACCAGATCGGTGTATTCCTGGCTGCGACCCGCGTACTCGGGCGGCAAGGCATGGGCGCCCAGGAAGGTGGTGCGCACCGTCACGCCGCACAGCAGGCCCAGGCGGCGGGCCACACGCAGCTGCTTGCGCTCGTGCTCCAGCGCTAGGCCGTAGCCCGATTTGATCTCGATGGCCGTCACACCTTCGTCCAGCAGCTGCTGCAGGCGGGGCAGGGCCAGGGCCACCAGCTCGTCCTCGCTGGCCTCGCGCGTGGCCTTGACGCTGGAGACAATGCCGCCGCCGGCCTTGGCCACTTCTTCGTAAGTGGCTCCCGCCAGGCGCATGGCAAATTCATTGGCCCGCTCGCCGCCGTAGACCAGATGGGTGTGGCAGTCGATCAGACCTGGCGTGGCCAGCTGGCCCCGGCCGTCGTGTGCGGGCAGGTCCTGGTATTGCGCGGGCAGAGCTTCTTGTGCGCCCACCCAGACCACCTGGCCTTGTTGCACCACGATGCTGGCCATTGCACCTTCGGCGACGGCGGCATCGGCCTCAAACAGGCCTGGCGCCAGACGCAGGTTGTGCCATAGGCCATCGGCCGAAGGTGTGTGTTCAGAGATGGCAGTTGCGGCTGGCGTCATGGGGTCGCTCCGGGGCGGTGTGTTAATCGATGGAGGCTATGAATCTTCATAGCTGCTTGCGCATGATCTTGTTCAGTTTCAATAGGTTTTTATTGGTATTTTGAACACTGACAAGCGCAATGCGCTTTTGCTTTTATAGCGACGGTGTCAGACTGACCCACACCAGATGAGCGCTTTTTTCCTGAGGTGTCAGCGTCAGCATCTCGGGCAGGGGCTGGGATGGCGACCACCACAGGCCCTGCCCGGGTGTCAGCTGCGCGTCATCGGCGATTTTCCAGCTGCCGTCCAGCACCATGCACAGGCCTGCCGGGCTGTCAGGGCGCACCTGCTCGGCGTGGATGACTTGCACCGTGGCCGTCCATTCTCCGCGCCTTGTCATCACATTGAAATCGGTGGAGCGGCCGCCCAGCAGCGTGCAGTCCAGCGCCACATCGCCCGCAAAGGCAAACGGCTGCCAGCGAGGCTGCAGCGCGTGATGGATGCCGGCCTGCTGGGCGACCAGCTCTACGCCGTCGCCGTCCAGCAGCATGATTTGCCGGTCTATGCCGGCAAAGGCCGAAAACGGCCCGGCCTGGGCAATCGTCGCCACGCTGATGCGCCAGGCAAAACTGTCCATGCCCGCCCCCGGCGGAAAACACACGATCTCGCGCGTGCTGCCGCCCCCGTTTTTCCAGGGACTGTGGGGAATCTGGTTCAGGTCAAAACGTTGCATGAAAAGGGTAGATGTCCGTAAAAACTGGCGCGATCCAGCAAAGAGACAGCGGGCAAGGGCCGCCCCGCACCGAGGCTGTAGCCGGCTGCCCGTATGCCCCCTCCCGCGCAGCGAGAGAGGGGGCATACGGGCTACCGGAAGGCGCGTAGCGCCTCAGGGGGTGATTACCTAATCATCGGCAGGTTCAGGCCATGGCGCTTGGAAGCTTCCACGGCAATCTCGTAGCCCGCGTCGGCATGGCGCATCACGCCGGTGGCGGGGTCGTTCCACAGCACGCGGTTCAGGCGGGCGGCGGCTTCGTCCGTACCGTCGGCCACGATGACCACGCCAGCGTGTTGCGAGTAGCCCATGCCCACACCACCACCGTGGTGCAGACTGACCCAGGTGGCACCGCCGGCGGTGTTCAGCAGGGCGTTCAGCAGCGGCCAGTCGGACACGGCATCCGTGCCGTCCTTCATGGCTTCGGTTTCGCGGTTGGGGCTGGCGACGGAGCCGCAGTCCAGGTGATCGCGGCCGATGACGACGGGTGCCTTCAGCTCGCCGTTCTTGACCATTTCATTGAAAGCCAGAGCCGCCTTGTGGCGCTCGCCCAAGCCCAGCCAGCAGATGCGCGCTGGCAGGCCCTGGAAGGCGATGCGTTCACGCGCCATGTCCAGCCAGCGGTGGGTGTGCGTGTTGTCTGGGAACAGTTCCTTGATCTTGGCATCGGTCTTGTAGATGTCCTCGGGATCGCCGGACAGGGCCACCCAGCGGAATGGGCCCTTGCCTTCGCAGAACAGCGGACGGATGTAGGCGGGTACAAAGCCGGGGAAGTCGAAAGCGTTCTTCACGCCCTCATCCAGCGCCACTTGGCGGATGTTGTTGCCGTAGTCCACCGTGGGAATGCCCATGGCCTGGAAGTCCAGCATGGCTTGCACATGGACGGCGCAGCCCTTGGCCGCAGCCTTGGTGAGGGTGGGGTGCTGGCCGGGGTCGGCGGCAGCGGCATTCCATTGCTCCACGGTCCAGCCCACGGGCAGGTAGCCGTTGACCAGATCATGGGCCGAGGTCTGGTCAGTGACGATGTCGGGACGGATGCCGCCGGCCTTGGCGCGCTTGACCAGCTCGGGCAGGATTTCGGCCGCATTGCCCAGCAGGGCGATGGAGACGGCTTCGCCTTTTTCGGTGTGGTGCTTGATCAGGGCCAGAGCGTCGTCGATGTCCTTGGCCTGCTTGTCCACATAGCGGGTGCGCAGACGGAAGTCGATGCTGGACTGCTTGCACTCAATGGCCAGCACGCAGGCACCGGCCAGAACGCCTGCCAGAGGCTGGGCACCGCCCATGCCGCCCAGGCCGGCCGTGAGAATCCACTTGCCGGTCAGGTCGTTGTTGTAGTGCTGGCGGCCGGCTTCGACAAAGGTCTCGAATGTGCCTTGGACAATGCCTTGCGCGCCGATGTAAATCCAGCTGCCGGCCGTCATCTGGCCGTACATGAACAAGCCCTTCTGGTCCAGCTCGTTGAACTTTTCCCAGTTGGCCCATTTGGGAACCAGGTTGGAGTTGGCCAGCAGCACGCGCGGTGCATCGGGGTGGGTCTTGAAAACGCCCACGGGCTTGCCCGACTGGATCAGCAGCGATTCGTCGGCTTCCAGCTTCTTGAGCTGGGCCAGGATCTCGTCATAGCACTCCCAGTTGCGCGCCGCGCGACCGATACCGCCGTAGACCACCAAAGCCTTGGGGTTCTCGGCCACATCGGGGTCCAGATTGTTCTGCAGCATGCGATAGGCGGCTTCGGCCAGCCAGTTCTTGCAGTTCAGCGTGGTGCCACGGGGGGCGCGGATTTCGCGGCTGGCGTCGTAGCGGGGATCTTGCTTGGAGGCGCTGAGGATGGCGTCGTTGGCGTTCATGTTCATGTCCTTCAGGTTGGAATTAGGGTGCAGGCGGCCTGCAGGTCAGGCCAGAGAGGTACGGAGTTCAGTGGGGCGGGAAGCGGCAGCAGGCGCTGCGGTTTCCGTCGGATAAATCATGTGTGCCGGCACGTTCATGCTGCGCTTGGCCAGGGGGTAGTAAACCAGCGAGGTGACCACCAGGCTCACGATCCAGGAGATGTCTGCGCCATGCAGCGCCACGGCGATGGGACCTTTGTACATGGCCTGGTTCAGAAAGGGAATCTGAATTACGACACCCATCACATAGCAGCCCAGAGCGACCCAGTTGTAGGCGCCGTAGCGGCCTTCGGCGGAGTACAGCGCAGGGATGTCCACTTTTTCCTTGGAGACCAGGTAGTAGTCCACCAGATTGACCGCACTCCATGGCACGAACACGGCCAGCAGCAGCAGCATGAAGTTCTTGAAGTTGCTCAGGAAGTCGGCGCTGGCCAGCAAGGCCACCAGCATGGACAGCATCACAAAGCCGACGATGTAGAACACGCGGGTGGCGGTGGAGAACTGCTTTTTGTTGTTGAAGCCGCTGGCCGTGGTCAGGATGCTCATGAAGCCGCCATAGGCGTTCAGGCAATTGACCGTCAGCTTGCCGCTGACGATGACCAGATAGATGAGTACCGCCAGCGGGCCGGCCAGTTCACCCATGAAGCCGACCTGGTTCTTCAGGAAGTTGCCGCCCAGGGCGGCTACCAGCACGCCAAACGTCATGGCAAGCTGGGCACCGATGGTGCTGCCGAGGAAGGTGTTCCAGAACGAAGAAGAGACCGTGGTGTTGGAAGGCAGGTAGCGCGAATAGTCGGCCACATAGGGCGCGAACGTCATCTGCCAGCCGGCCGACAGCGCCATGCTCAGCAGGAAGGTAGCCCAGGTGAAAGGCTTCTGACCAAAGGCGGTGGCCACGTCGTACTGGTGGAACAGCTGCCAGGCCAGATAGCCAAAGCCCAGGATGCCGATGACGGTGGCGATGCGGCCCACAACGTGAATCAGCTTGTAGCCCACAACAGCGACAAAAGCCGTCAGGCCACCAAAGATCAGAATGCCGATGTAAGGCGTCTCCACACCCAGCATGCGGTTGATGGCCTGGCCCGACAGAACGGTGCCGGTGGCGGCAAAACCCAGGTACATCAGGATGACCAGCAGCAGCGGCAGGGCTGCGCCTTTGACGCCGAACTGCACCCGGCTGGAAATCATCTGCGGCAGGCCCAGGCGCGGGCCTTGGGCCGAATGCAGCGCCATGACGATGCCGCCCAGGATATTGCCTATCAGCAGACCGATGATGGCCGTCATGGCCTCGGCGCCAAACACCACGGCCAGCGCGCCATCGACCACGGCGGTGATCTGCAGATTGGCGCCAAACCAGAGCGTCATCTGGCTGTGCGACGTGCCGTGGCGTTCCGACTCCGGAACCATGTCTATGGTCCGGGTCTCCACGTGGCCAGCCAGCCCCGTAGCGGTTGATTGATTGCTCATTTGGACGGTCTCCAATCTCGGTATGCTTGCGCTAAATATCCATACAACTTAAGCCATATAATCTAAAGTTGTCTATACCAATTTTCATGGTTTACTCAGGCCCGCGTCAATCATCTTTACGGACGTTTTTCTCAGAACAAACCCTATGTCTCGCACCCCAAGCACGACCGTTTCTGCTGCGGCAACACCGGCTTTTCAGCGCATCAAAGACCATGTGCTGCAACAAATTCAGAGCGGCCAGTGGCAGCAGGGACAGGCCATCCCCAGCGAGGCAGCGCTGTCCAGACAATTCAATGTGGCGCGCATGACGGTGAACCGTGCCTTGCGCGAACTCAGCGACGAGCAGACGCTGAACCGCGTGCAGGGTTCGGGCACTTTTGTGGCCCAGCAAAAATACCAATCCACGCTGGTGCAGCTGCGCAATATTGCGGATGAGATTTCGGCCCGCGGCCACCGTCACCGGGGCGAGTTGCAGCGGCTGGAACGCTACAAGGCCGATGCGGCGCTGCTGCGCCAGTTCGAACTGACGGGCGCAAACCAGCTGTTCCACTCGGTGGTCGTGCATTTTGAAAACGACGTGCCCATTCAGGTGGAAGACCGCTACGTGAACCCGGCGGTGGCACCCGACTACATGGCCCAGGATTTCGGCAGCCAGACGCCCAATGCCTATCTGACACGTGTGGCCCCGCTGCAAGGGGTGAAGTACGCCATCGAAGCCAGCATGCCCGGCCCCGAAGTGGCCGAGCTGCTGCGCATGGAAGCCGCCGAGCCTTGTCTGGTGCTGCGCCGGTGCACACGCTCGCAAGGCCAGGTGGCATCGGTGTCGGCCCTCTGGCATCCGGCGTCGCGCTACCAATTCACCGGTAGTTTTTAATCTCCCCCCGAGCGGCTGCGCCGGGGACGACACCCTCGCTGCGAGGCGGTGCGGCCGGCGTAGGCTCTTGCTCGGTGTCTCTGGCCTTAAGGCATGCTGGTTTTGGCAGCTTGGTGCTTACAGCGCCGTGCTGGGCAGAATGCGCTGCAGGGTCTGGGGCCATGCGGTGTTCAAGGCCCACAGGCGCATGGTTTCGATATCTGGTGCCAGAAAACGGTCTTTTTCCAGATAGGGCACCTGGCTGCGGATCAGCGCGTATTGCTCCTCGATCAGCACCGAGCTTTTGAGGCGGCGATCAAAGTCCATGCCCTGTGCTGCGGCCATGGCCTCAACGCCCACGATGACGGCCGTGTTCTTGGCCATTTCGCCCAGGCGGCGTGCGCCGTAGGTGGCCATGGAGACATGGTCTTCCTGGTTGGCGGACGTTGGCAGGCTGGTCACGCTGCTGGGGTGAGCCAGGCACTGGTTTTCAGCCGCCAGGGCGGCCGCCGTAACCTGGGCAATCATGAAGCCCGAGTTGACGCCGCTGTCCTCGATGAGGAAGGCGGGCAGGCGCGACAGCCCGGTATCGAGCAGCAAGGCCATACGGCGTTCGGAAATCGCACCGATCTCCGCCAGTGCCAGCGCAATGATGTCGGCCGCAAAAGCCACCGGTTCGGCGTGGAAGTTGCCGCCCGAGATCACATCGCCGTTATCGAAGACCAGCGGGTTGTCCGAAGCGGCATTGGCTTCTATGACCAGCACGCGCGCGGCATGGCTCAGGTTGTCCAGGCAGGCACCCATGACCTGCGGTACGCAGCGTATGGAGTATGGGTCTTGCACGCGGCCGCAATTGGGGTGGGAGGGGTCGATGGCGCTGCCGTCTAGCAGTTCGCGCACGGCTGCAGCGACGGCGATCTGACCGAGCTGCCCGCGTGCTGCGTGGATGCGCGCATCGAAGGGCTTGACCGAACCTTGAATTGCTTCCAGGGTCAGGCAACCGGCGACGAGGCCGGCGGCCAGCACGCTCTCGGCCTGGAACAGGCCAGACAAAGCCAGGGCGGTGGAAACCTGGGTGCCGTTGAGCAGGGCCAGACCCTCCTTGGGCCCCAGTACAAAGGGCTGGAAACCCACATGCTGCATGGCTTCACGGCCCGATACCGTCACGCCGTTGATCTTGGCCTGGCCTTCGCCGATCAGCACGCAGGCCAGGTGCGACAGCGGCGCCAGATCGCCGGAAGCACCCACCGAACCCTTGGAGGGAATCACCGGCAGCACATCGGCGTTGGCCAGTGCCAGCAAGGCATCCACCAGCTCGGGGCGCACGCCCGAATGCCCGCGTCCCAGGCTCACGGCCTTGGTGGCCAGAACCAGGCGCACCACAGGGTCGGGCAGAGGATCGCCCGTGCCCACGCTGTGCGACAGCACCAGATTGCGCTGCAGCTCGGCCAGGCGATCATGCGCGATCTTGGTGGAGGCCAGCTTGCCAAAGCCGGTGTTGATGCCGTAGACCACCTGGTCTTCATCCACGATGTGCTGCACATGGGCTTGTGCTGCCCGCATGTCTTCATAAGCCGATGCGGCCATGCTCAGCTGCAGGCCGCCGGCTTGAATGGCGCGCAGCTGGGTCAGCGTGACCTGGCCGGGTTGCAGTTCCAGGGAGGCAGAAAAGCGTTGGGTGGTGTTCATGGCTATACCTGTATATACAGTTGAAGACAAGCAAAAACATCCGCAAGGATCAAAGACCGGGCGGTCTTAGCCGCCGTGAACGGAATCCGTGCGGAACCGGCTACCGAGTCGGTAGCGCATGCCCGGATGCACGCAATGCACCCAGGTAATGGGAGTGCCGCGCAGCCAGGTGCGGCGTGTCAGCATCAGGCAGGGCTGGTCGGCCGCCATCTGCAGCCACTGCGCTTGCTCGGCCGTGGGCAGCATGGCATCGACCACATGTTCAATCTGGTCGTATTGCACATTGCGCACCAGATAGACCGAGGGCTGAACTGCCGAGAAATCCTGCTTCATGAAATCCGGCACCAGGCGCGGATTGACGTAGCGATCCTCGAGCTGAACCGGGATCTCGTTTTCGAAGTGCACGCCTTGCAGATGAAACACCGAGGCGCCTACGCTCAAGTCCAGGGCCGCAGCGACTTCCAGGGAGGCCGATTCGCGGTTCATGCTGATGAGCTCGAAGCGGTGGTCGTGGCCGCGTTGTGCAATTTCTTCGCCAATATTGGCAATGCGCAGCAGCGTGGACTGCGGCTTTTCTTCGGCCACAAACGATCCCACGCCGGCCACGCGCACGATGACGCCTTGCTCGGCTAGTTCGCGCAAGGCGCGGTTGGCCGTCATGCGGGCGACGCCAAACTCCTGCACCAGCTCCTGCTCCGAAGGAATGCGCACCCCTGCCGCCCATGAGCCGTCGCCGATCTTGCGCAGCACATGCTCCTTAACCTGCTGGTACAGGGCGAGGGGCACGTCACGGGCTGGCTTGACGGCGGTGCGGGGGAGGGCGGCTTGGGAGTTCATGGCGATGGAAAATTCTGCGACAGCCCTCAGTGTGCAGCAGCGGCCAGAGCCTCGGCCCGAATTTCTTCCGTCAGCCTGGCCTTGAGTTCCATGAACTCAGGTGAAGTCTTGACGGTGTAGTGCCGGGGATGCGGTAGATTGACCGGAATGTCGGCCTTGATGCGCCCAGGGCGAGCGCTGAAAACCGCCACCCGGTTGGCCATGAAAATGGCTTCGTCGATATCGTGGGTCACGAACATCACGGTTTTGCGCTCCGCTTCCCAGATGCCCAGCAGCAACTCCTGCATCAGCACGCGCGTCTGGTTGTCCAGCGCGCCAAACGGCTCGTCCATCAGCAAAATCTTGGGATCATTGGCCAGCGCCCGCGCAATGGCCGTGCGCTGCTGCATGCCGCCCGACAGCTGCTTGGGAAAGTGGTTTTCGAAACCTCTTAGCCCGACCTTGGCGATGAAGTAGTCGCTGCGTTCTTTTTGCAGCGCCTCGCTCACGCCTTTTTCACGCAGGCCGAAGCGGATGTTCTGAGCCACGGTAAGCCAGGGAAACAGCGTATAGCTCTGGAACACCATGCCGCGGTCGGCACCAGGGCCGTCCACCACCTTGCCGTCCAGCAGCACCTGGCCGGTGGTCGGGAAATCCAGCCCGGCGGCAATGCGCAGCATGGTGGACTTTCCGCAGCCCGAGGGGCCGAGGATGGTGACGAAGTCGTTTTCCTTGACCTCGAAATCCACAGGCAGCAAGGCCTGGGTGCTTGTGCCTTTGTGGCTGGTGAACGTACGCGAAACACCTTGAATGGACAGTAGATTCATTACAGGGTGCTCCATTCGAACATGCGGCGGTTGACGGTCTTGAAGATGAAATCGGAGACCAGGCCGATCAGGCCGATCACGATGATGCCGAAGATGATCTGGCCGGTATTGAGCAGTGCCTGGCTATCGGTAATCATGTGGCCGATACCGGAAGAGGAACCGATCAGCTCGGCCACGATGACATAGGTCCAAGCCCAGCCCAGCACCAGTCTCAGGGTTTCAGCGATGCCCGGTGCGGCGCCGGGAATGAGCACGCGGCGAACAATGCCGGTATTGCTGGCGCCCAGGGTATAGGCGGCTTCCACCAGGTCCTTGCGGGCGCCGCCCACGGTGACGGCGACCATCAGCGTGATCTGAAAGACCGAGCCTATGAAGATCACCAGCAGCTTTTGGGTTTCGCCCACACCGGCCCAGAGGATCAGCAGGGGAATGAAGGCCGAGGCTGGCAGGTAGCGGCAAAAAGAGACGAAGGGCTCAAAGAACGCTTCCACCGGCTTCCACGCACCCATGGCAATGCCCAGAGGGACGGCGACGGCAGAAGCCAGAATAAAGCCGGCCATGACGCGCCATACCGTCATGCCTATGTCGTGCAGAAAATTGAACTCGGTGAACAGCAGAATGCCTTCGCGCACCATGGTCAGCGGGCTGGCCAGGAAGGTCGGAGATACCAGACCGCCAAAAGTCACCGCAGACCAGACCATTACGAAGAAAACGAAAAAGCCTATGCCCAGCAGCCATTTGGCTCTGTGGCTGACCGGCTCCAGCGGAGCCATATAGCGTCTGCGCACCGGCTTGAAGGAAGGTTGCACAGGAGACTGCAGCGAAGTCGGCACGCCCTGAGGCGTGGCCGGTGCAGAGGGGACAGAAGAAGATACCGCGTTCATGTGCAACCTCTTGCTCGCTTACTTGATGAAGCTGTTGTCGTACATGACGTTGTAGTTCTCAGGCATGCTGCGAATCACGCCGGCTTCCTTGAGAATGACGGCCGCTTCCTTCATGAAGGGCAGCAGATCGTTGGCAAAGAACTTCTGATTGGCTTCCTTGTCCGACCATTTCAGGAAGGCGGCAGACTTGCCGAACTGCTCGCCGCTTTGCTTGACGGCCGTGCCCATGATTTCGTAGCTTTTTTCCTTATCCGCCTGGATCATGGCCACGGCATCAAAGTAGGACTGGGTCAGGGCCTTGGCGGCCGCCGTGTTGGCCTTGAGCCATTTGGGGTCGCAGCCCACGGTATCCATCACCATGGGGTAGTCGATGGTGGTCGCCAGGATCTTGCCGGCAGCCGGGTTGGCGCGCACCGTGGAGAGATAGGGCTCGTAGCTCATGGCCGCATCGTTTTGGCCAGAGACAAAGGATTGCGCGGCGGGCTGGGGCTCCAGCGACACGGTTTTCACATCCTTCATGGTCATGCCGTTCTTGTTCAGCATCCAGGCCAGACCGAAGTAGGGGGCGGTGCCCGGGGCGCTGACTGCAATCGTCTTGCCCTTGAGGTCGGCGAAGCTCTTGACGTCGTTGCGCACGGCAATGCCGTCGGCGCCGTAGGATTTGTCCATCTGGAAGATCTGCACAATGGGCACGCCATTGGTATTCCATGCCACATGGGTCTCGATGGTGGTGGCCGCGCATTGCACGGCGCCCGATGCCAGCGCCAGATGGCGATCCTTTTGCGGGATCATCTTCAGCTCGACATTGAGACCGTTCTTCTTGAAGATGCCGGCCTTGTCGGCCAGGGTCAAAGGTGCAAAGCCTGTCCAGCCGGACATGCCGAGAACGATCTTGGTTTCCTGCGCTGTGGCTTGCTGAGCGCCGGTTGCCAGGCAGGCAGCGGCCAGAGCCCACTGCCAAATGGGGAAGCGACGGGTGGTGTGTGTCGATGTCATATGACCCTCCTCGGTCTATGCGAGTTCAGCAAGGTTTGTAGTTGCGGCTTTGCAGCCAGGACGGCAGCGCGGACGGCAAAGTGTGTTTTTGTTGATCAGGCTTGTATATACAGGCTTACCCGAAATCAGACTGACACATAGCTTCTTGCAAACCGCATGCCAGCTTGCATACGTGAGGAGGGAGGGGAATTCGGCCAGCCAGGCGCTACGGCGGTGCAATAACGCTTTTGGCGACGCTCAAAAATGGTGCAATCAAGGAAGAGGCATTGCTGCTGGGCACGGACAGCACAATCGCCTGCTTGGCGACTTGGCCCTTGATGCGCTTGCAGACCAGACGCTTGCCGTCGTGTGTTCTGTCCACCGTGGGGCGCGTAGTCAGGATGCTGACGCCATGGCCGTTGGCGACCATGGAGCGCAGCAGCTCGATGGAAGAGAACTCATAGACCACGGTGGGTGTGACGCCAGCCTCGCGAAACAGGGAAAGAAAATACTCCCGGCTTTGCGGCAGCTTGATCAGCAGCACAGGGGATTGGGCCAACTGCGCCAAGCTCACGCTGGTGGCCGCTGCCAATGCGTGCCTGGTCGGCAGGAGTACATATGGCGCCAAGGCTGCTACCGGATGCGTGGTGATTCTGGGCCTCGACAAGCCTAGCTCGTACTGAAGCGCGGCATGGATTTCCCCGCGCTCCACCTGCCGTGTCAGTGACTCGATATCGCCTTCTATGAGCTCCAGCGTGATCTCTGGGTAGCGCTTTTGCATCTGCAACAAGATCTGCGGAATCCATAGCGCGCCGAGAGTGCTGAGAAAGCCCAGGCGCAAAACACCGGACAGGGTCTGGCTGCGGCGCTCCTGCAGTTTCTCTGCTGCCTCCAGCAAGGCCAGCGCTTCGCGGCTTCTGGCCAGACCGGCGGCCGTCAGATCCAGGCCTTTGCCATGTCGCCGGATGAAGAGCGCCTCACCCCAATGGGTCTCAAGATCGGCTACCGCCTTGGATACCGAAGGTTGCGAGACATTGATGGCCTGGGCTGCCTTGGCCGTGCTTCCATGGCGCGCTGCGGCGACGAAATATTCCAGTTGGCGCAGGTTAATGTGAATCAATTTTTTGAATTCAAAAGATACGAAATGAATATTTTCTATTAATTCAGGATTCCCGCAACATCCGTGCATCTTGTCAGGTGAGCAACACAAATCCTATGTCCATCTCTGCTGAAAATTCCGCATCCCGTCCTCTGGATGGCATTCGCATTCTGGATTTCACCCGGGTGCTGGCCGGCCCCATGTCTACGGCGCTGCTGGCAGATCTGGGTGCCGAGGTGGTGAAGGTGGAGCCGCCCCAGGGCGATGATTACCGCGCCATAGGGCCCATGAAGAACGGCCAGAGCGCGCTGTTTACCGTCATGAACCGCAACAAGCAAAGTCTGGTGCTGGATCTCAAAAATCCGCAGGCCGCCGAAATCGTGCAGCAACTGGCGCAGAAAGTGGATGTGGTGGTGGAGAACTTTCGGCCCGGGGTGGCGGAGCGTCTGGGCATAGGCCCCGAGAAGCTGCGCAGCCTCAACCCCAAGCTGGTGTACGTCAGCGTTTCCGGTTTTGGGCAAACCGGCCCGCTGGCCCATAGACCCGCTTACGACATCATTGTTCAGGCCATGAGCGGACTGATGGAAGCCACCGGCGAACCCGAGGGCGCTCCCACCTTGGTGGGAGAGGCCGTCAGCGATGTCGTCGCGGGGCTGTTTGCATCCTGGGCCACGCTGGCCGCTTTGCTGCAGGCACAGCGCACAGGACAGGGCCAGCATGTGGATGTGGCCATGTTTGATACCACGCTGACTTTTCTGGCCACCTCGGTGTCTCGCTATCTGTTTACGGGTCAGCCAGCCAGGCGCGTGGGGAATCGCCACCCGCTGTCGGCCCCGTTCGGGGTTTACAAGGCGCGTGACGGGCACTTTGCCCTGGCGGTGCTCAATAAAAAACTGTTCGACGCCACGGTGCTTGCCATGGAGTTGCCGCAGCTGGTTGATGACCCGCGCTTTGCCACCGATGAGACGCGCTCGGCCCATGAGCCCGAGCTGCGTAGCGCACTGGAGGGCTGGAGCTGCCAGCACGATGTGGCCGATGTGGTGGCCGCGCTGGATGCTGCAGGTGTACCCGTGGCGCCGATCTGGAATATCGAGCAGGCGCTGGAGTCTCCGCAAATACATGCGCGCGGTTTGTTACGTGAAGTGGAAGACGAGCGCCTGCCCGGCATGCGTTTGCCTACCCAGCCAGTGCATTTCAAAGGCAGTGCGCCCAACCGTATCGAAAGAGCACCGGCCCTGGGTGAGCACACGGAATTGTTGCTCAGCAACTGGCTGGGCCGCAGCCAGGAAGCCATCGCCGCCTTGCGCAATGCTGGTGCACTGGGCGCGGTGGATGCAGCGCAAGACGCCTCTCACTGATCGATAGCCAACCCCATCTACTCACCTTGGATAGCGAGAAAAATATGAGTTTTTTACGACTGGGCAGCACCGAAGAAGACCAGGCCATTGCCGATGCCGTGGACCGTTTTGCACAAGAAACTCTGGCACCCGTGGCCCAGGCCATGGACGAGGAAGCTTTCTCTGCCACCCGCCATGTTCCCGGCCTGGCGCAGCTGGGCGTGATGGGCATGAACCTGCCCGAATCCTTGGGCGGTCCAGGTGTCACGCCCACGGCCATGCTGATGTCGCTGGTAGCCATTTCGCGCGCCTGTGCGGCAACCTCTTCGATGATCGGTGCCCACTACCTGGGCACCGATGCCTTGTTGATTGGCGGCAATGCCGAGCAGCACCAGCAATGGCTGCCGCGCTGCGCCAGCGGTGAATGGCTGGCCGCGTTTGCCTTGACCGAGCCGCGCGGGGGATCCCATCCTGCCGACATGCGCACCAAGGCCGGGCTCGATGGCGAGGACTATGTGCTCACAGGCGTCAAGCATTTCATCTCCAACGCGGCAGAAGCCACCTTCATGATCGTGTTTGCCAAGACCGATATGGATGCCGGCGCGCGTGGCGTCAGTGCCTTCATCGTGCCCCGCAACCTGCCTGGCATACAGATCTCCTCGCCCGAGAAGCTGATGGGCATACGCGGCGGTCATGCTTTTGAAGTGTCTCTGGAAGGGGTGCGCGTGCCGGCAGCCAACCGGCTGGGAGCCGAAGGCAGCGGTTTCAAGATTGCCATGAAGGTGCTGGACAACAGCCGCCTGGATGTGGCGGCCACCTCGCTGGGGATTGCCGAGGCGGCCTTGAAGGTGGCGGCCGAATGGGCTAATCAGCGTTTGGTCGGCGGTGAGCCTCTGGCCACCAAGCAGGCCATCCAGTTCAAGCTGGCCGATATGAAGCTGCGACTGGAAGCCGCCTGGGGTCTGACCATGCAGGCCCTGGCCCTGCGCCAGGCCAAACAGCCTTTCAGTCAGCAATCGGCCATGGCCAAGCTGTACGCCTCGGAGATGGTGGGTTTTGTGACCGATGAAGCGCTGCAAATCCACGGAGGCTATGGCTACACTCGCGAGATGCCACTGGAGCGCTATGTGCGTGACGCCCGAATTTTGCGCATTTACGAGGGCTCTTCCGAAATCCAGCGCACCATCATTGCCCGCTCAGTTCTAGGGCCTTGATACTGTCTGAAGGCGTTGTTGCATAAATCAGTCTGCGCGAGCCATTAGGCTCGCCGCACCTCCAGCGGGTAAGTCTTGCGTGGAAATTAAGACAGATAGGCCGGGGAAAGAGCACATGACGAACTGTAGAAGTTCCGATCTGGCAGTTGCTCCCGTTTCGTCCGTTACTGCTGAGTATGCAAGCGCGAGCCACGGAGCAAATATCTGGATTCCTGAAGGAATTGGATGAAGGTTGTTCAGCATGATGATGCCCCCGATTATTTTGGGATGGTGAACATTTTCTGCAATGAAAATTCCCGGAAATGTTTTGACAAATCAACGTCTTACATGTAATATCCAAAAAGCATCCATTTTCTTTAGTTGGATGTATGCCTAGAATTTTTTTTCGTAGCTGAAAGCTAGGGTACAATCGATGAATTCGGCGAGTAACTGAGATTCTTTTTGAATCCCACCCTCTCCGCCAAATGCGGCTGTAGCTCAGCTGGATAGAGTACTTGGCTACGAACCAAGGGGTCGTGGGTTCGATTCCTGCCAGCCGCACCAAACGTTAAACCTCAGAGTAGAAATACTCTGAGGTTTTTTCGTCTTTGCTTTCCCGCCTTTGCGCAAGGCGGATGCGCACATTTATTTGGTTACAAACTACTGTGGTTTTTGTGATTACTTGTGGAGCGAAATGAGGACTGAAGCATGAGTGAGTGCTTCCATTTCCTTTTTTAATGAGATGACCTGCTTGTCCCGGAATTTGCTAGATTGCTTGTCAGTTAAAGACCGCATGCTACTGTTTTTGCAGGTTTTTTTTGTGTTTTGAAATTGTCAATCGAAGCAACCTTTGTAGATAGTTATTTAAAATGAAAGTGCATTCTTTCATTTTGATCCTGTGAGAATTTCTGCCTATTCGTTGGAAAGGTATGAGTCTTATGGGGCGAACAAATTGGCAAATCAGGCTGGCGCGCATTTTTATACTGTTGCAGTTGCTCTGCCTGCCATTTTTTTCGCATGCCGCTGCTTATGCGACGGAAGGCTCGGGCAAATTCAAAAACGAGATCCTCTGGTTGACTTGGGGGGATGTCAGCAACCCTTATGGCAAAGCCGGCGTCAATTTGGTCAATGGCTCAAAGTCGAGCATCACCTGGCCGGTGGCCAGCGGCAAGGATCTGCAGGTCACCTGTACCTTGACAAACCCAACGGGGACTCTGCAAAGCTATCGGCCAGGCTCTTATGGACGTGACCGACTCAATTACCTCTACCGCGTAGGCGATCAATTGGTGACAGGTGTCGTGAACACCGCAAATGGTGCCAAGGTGGATTTCAGCGTTATCTGTAACGCAAAGATGAGTGGGCAAGATATCGCCCTCAAGGGCTTTGTTGTTGCCGATGCGGAGTCTATGAGCGTGGGTGAGTATCTGCAGTCTGAGGCGGAGGGCGACTGGTATGTGATTGACCGTTTTTCCAATCCCGACTCGACAGGCGAATATCAGGCAACAAAGACCGCTGTTGGTGGGGGTGTGAACAGCATCCGTATGCACTCGACAACCACAAACCCAGCTAATACCGCAGTCACATTTTTAAAATTTAGCAACCCTGCCCCTAGCAAGACGATGAAGTTCAGCATCAAGGGGGAGGGAAAGACGGCGATTGCGATTGGTCTTGTGGTGCCCTATGCCGACTTTGGAGATGCGCCTGCATCTTACGGAGACGCTTTTCATCTGTTGACCGATATTGAACTGAGTCAGGATGGAATCGGGGCGGCAGGCAGCGCAGACGTTGCCGGTGTCAACTCCGGCGGCTTTCAGCTAGCCAATTTTTTGCCGCCGTCCGACAATTATCTGGGCACGCGCGGCCCTGATGTGGATAACGCCAGCCAGCCCAGCGTCAATGCTGATCAGGATGATCTGGTGGGGCTTTATCGGGACGAAGAAAATGCCTGGCCTTCTCAGCTCAAGGTGATCAGTGGTCTGCAGATAGGCTCCACCTTTGACGTGGTAGTGGCTTGCAAAGGGCGTGGCTATGTCAGCGGCTGGATCGATTTCAACCTGAACGGCGTTTTTGATAGCAATGAGCGCTCTCAGGTAGCGCAGTGCGCGGGTACTGCCCCTTTGCGCTGGACTGTGCCAGATGACCTGCAGGCAACACCCTCAGGTCAGTTCAGTTATGTGCGCTTGCGTTATGCCTCCGCCGCAGCGGATGTGCAGTCGCCAACTGGGCAGGCTCAGAACGGAGAGGTGGAAGATCACTCCGTCACCATTGCCTTTCCCAAGCTCAGCATCAGCAAGAGCAGCAATGTCGGTAGTGCAGGCTGGACAGTCGGTCAAGCCAATGCGCGTTACACGCTGGCTGTGAGCAATACCGGTCAGGTTCCTACCGGTCCGGGTCTTTCGGGGACAACCAAGCCGCTGAAAGTGCTGGATATCATGCCCCGGGGCATTACACCGGGGTGGACGGGTACGCAGAGCTTTAATGGCTGGACTTGTTCTGCCAGCGGGCAGTTGGTTAGCTGCGAGACATCGACTCATCTGCAAGCGGGTGGCCAGTCTGTCATTGATCTTCCTGTCAACGTGCTGGCTGACGCGGCCACGGGCAATGATTTAATCAATTACGCCAGCGTGGGTGGTGGTCTGGACCCTAACAACAAAGGTGAGCCACTCAACCCTCAGGGCTGTACTACGGCTGGGTACTGCTCAAACACCACGGTCAATATTGGTCAGCCCGCTATTACGGTGGCCAAGTCCGCTGTGCCTGCTGCTCAAACTCAGGTCAAGGCAGGTGATGTCATCAGCTACACGCTGATGGTGAATATTAAAAGTACGGCCACCCTGTCACCGATTGTGCTCAAAGACACGCTGGGCGCTGGTTTGAAATATGTCGGTATCGCCAGCAACCCCGGTGGCTTTACAGAGGGCGTTTCAGGTCTGTCTCGTGTTTTCACGTTGCCTGCGGGCAAGGCTACGGGCCAGTATGTGATTACCTATCAGGCGCGAGTGGAAGCGGATGCCCGAGCCCAGGTGCAGAACCTGGTGGTGCCTCAGGGTGGAGGCTCGCCCAATGATCCCAATGCAGGCAACCCATCGTGTAATGGCAACTGCGCGACGCAGCATCCTGTTGCGACTCCGCTGGTGACGGTTAGCAAAATCTCTGATCCCGCTACAGGAGAGACGGTCAGAGAAGGGCAGGTCATTACCTATACGCTTCGCACCGTCATCGAGCGCTCGCAGACGCTCAGCCCGGTGGTCTTGACCGATACGTTGGGTGCAGGCCTGAGAGTGGGCGCTGTGGTTTCCAATGATGGCTATGAACTGACGCGGCTCAACCCCACGACTGGGACGTTGACTCTGCCAGTGGGAACGGCTCCTGGCACCTATGAAATTAAATACACGGCGCTGGTCAATACCGCTGCTTCAGGTAGTCAGGAACTCAGCAATGTGCTGACGGCGGTGGGTGGTGGCAATGTCGGTGAAACGCCGACCTGCAGCAGCTGTCAGACCAACCATCAGATCAGCAAACCCAAGGTGGAATACTCCAAATCCACCTCCGCGTTAAGTGCAAAGATCACAGAAACGATCAGCTATCAGATTCAGGTCAAGGTCTCAGATGCTCCGACGACCGATGCCCTGACGCTGACAGACAGTTTTCAGGCGGGTCTGACATTCAATGCGATGCAGGATCAGGGGCTGTTCACTGTTGCATCGTCCTCTGCTAATTCGTTGGTGTTGACACTGCCTAAGGGAACCCCACCTGGGATATATCGCGCGACTTACCTGGCGAATGTTGTCACTACAACACCGGTCCTCACAGAGGTAACGAACAAGCTGACGGGGGCTGGTGGGGATTCACCAGTCTGTGCGAGCACTTCTGGGTGCGCGACTAAGACGCCTCTGACCTTTTCGGAGATCGACTTTAGTAAAGCGCTGTTGGGCAATGTGAAGGATGTCAAGGTCGGCCAAGAGCTTGAGTTCGTCATGACGATTACGGTGGGTAATACGAGCACAGCGCTTTCACGCATTTTCAAAGATGTGCTGGGCACAGGCCTGATTAAAGCCGCGAAAGCTCCGATATCCTCAGCAGCGCCGACAGGCTGGACTGTGCAGTGGAACGCTGCAGGTACTCAGCTGGATGTCACTACGCCAGCGGTTCTCCCTGCAGGAACTTACAAAGTCCATTACTTCGCGACCGTCACCAAGGATGCGGTAGGTACGGTCAAGAACGCGGTGAGCGCCGTGCCGGTGGCGGGTGTGTATATACCGCACTGCTCTCAAAATTGCGCGACGGAGACGCCTGTAGCACCCCCAAAGATCGGTTATCACAAGACTTCGACTGTGACGTCGGCCAAGGTTGGCGAAAGCATTCCTTATGTGCTGACCATCAAGGTCGATGATGCGGTGCTGCAGGCGGATGCTGAACTATTGGTGGATAACCTGGGCTCAGGCCTGAGCTTCAATAACGATGTCGTGGTGAACTCCCAGATGTTGAGCACGGCGCTGCGCGGAAAGTCTCTGGTCATCAAGTTTCAGAAAGGAACAGTGCCAGGCACATACACGGTGAGCTATTCGGCCAAGGTGACGGAAGATGCCGTCAAGTCGGTCAACAACCGTGTGGATGCGATTCCAGCAGAGGGCGCGCCTGAGACTCGTTGCGATGCCTCGTGCACGGTTGTGACGCCAGTGACTCGCGCTATTGATGCAGTTGATGACCCACTGTCTCCGGTCAAGAGCAACACAGGATCGCCCTATGCAGGCAATGCCTATGACAACGACACGCTCAACGGCGTGGCGGTGGAACTGGGCAAGATCACCGGCAAGGTTCTGACCCCCGCCGCACCCCTCAACGGTGGCTCAGTCCCCGTACTCGATGTGGCCACCGGTATTGTGTCGGTTCCTCCCGGAACGCCTGCCGGTGACTATTCAATCGTCTACCAGATCTGCGACAAGCTCGCCTCCACGGTGTGCGACATGGCGACCATCACCATCAAGGTGACAGCTTCACCGATCGACGCCAAGGACGACAGCTACACGGGCAGCCGTGGCTCGGGTGGCGATCAGGAAGTGGGCAATGCCTACTCCGAGAACGACAGGCTGGACGGTACGCCGTTCACGCCTGATCGCATCACCGGTACGGTGATCACGCCGGCCCAGTCCATTGGCGGTGATCCCCGCGTACCCGTGCTCGATGTGGTGACTGGCAAGGTGACGGTGCCCTCGGGTACACCTGCTGGTGACTACGCCATCCACTACCGCATCTGCGAGAAGCTCAATCCCTCCAACTGCGATGACGCTGTCATCAAGGTCACGGTTAAGCCTGATGAATCGCTGCTGCGCATCGTCAAGACTGCGGCCGTGCGTACCGTCAAGATCGGTGACCTGGTTCGCTACAGCCTGCAGGTCCAGAACATTGGTGCCGTCAAGGTCGTCAATGCCAACGTGATTGACACGGCGGCCAATGGCTTCACGTTTGTCAACGGCTCCATGAGCGCCGTCGGCCTGGGCTTGGCTGTCACCGCTTCGGGTGTGGGCCCCGTGCAGCTCAGCGGCGTGACGCTGGATGTGGGTCAGACCGGAACCATTGTTTACATGATGCGTGTGGGTGCCGGCGTGCGTCCGGGTAACCATATCAACACCGCCTTTGCCAGGAATGGCTCGGGCGACAGCATCTCTAACCAGGCGACCGCTTCGGTGGAGCTGGTCAGCGACCCGCTGCTCGATGACTCGTTGATCTTCGGCACCGTGTTTGACGACCGTGACCGTGATGGCTGGCAAGACAATGCCAAGCTCACAGGCCTCAAGGCCCAGGGCGGCTTTGCGCCTGAGGCTTACATTGCCAACTCCACGACCGTGGACAAGGGGCAGGGCGCTGAGCCTCAGGCCGACGCCAGTGCTCCGCTGCTGCATGGCCTGAATCTGGGCAGCATCACCGCTCGCCAGTCCGAAGCCGATCCAGTGGCCAAGCACACTGTGGTCATTCACCAGAAGCTCAATAGCCTGGACTTCAGCGACGACTTTGTGCTGACCAATGATCAGGGCGTCACCGTGCGCATGAATGCTGCGGGCCTGACCACCGTCGAGAAAACCGGTGAAGCGGCTGCGGGTCGCAATGCGGCCCAGATTGAAGTCGAGCGCAAGATCAGTCAGACGGCTGAAGGCTACGGTGTGGACTACATCATCCGCAGCACCGGCATTGACGAACGCGGTATCCCCGGCGTGCGCATTGCCTCGGTCGAAGGTCTGCTCATGGAAACCGACCCCTTTGGTCGCTACCACCTGGTCGGCGTCAACGGTGGCCGCTGGGAGCGTGGTCGTCACTTCATCCTGAAGGTCGATCCCAGCACCTTGCCTGCCGGCGCTGAATTCACCACCAGCAACCCCTTGCTGCGACGAGTCACTCCGGGTCTGCCCGTGCGCTTTGACTTTGGCGTGCAGCTCAATCCCGAGTTCATGGCCGGTGAGCAAAAGACCGCAGAGATCGAATTGGGCAGCGTGCTGTTTGCGGCAGGCTCTACCGAGATCCGCAGCCAGTACCTGGGTGAGCAGGGTGTCATTGCCCAGGTGGCTGCCAAGCTGCAGCAATACCGGGGTGGTGAGCTACTCATCAGTGCCAATGGCGAGAGCGAAGCCGTGGCCTTTGCCCGTGCTGAAGCCGTGCGCAAGGCCGTGATCGAGCAGCTGCCCGCAGAAGTGCAGGCTGCCACCAAGGTCAGCGTGCGCCGTGATGTGAACGATGCAAACAGTCTCATCAGCGGCGTGACTGCCGATGGTGCGGTACTGGGCTCGGTGCTGTTTGAAACCGACAAGGCCGTGGTGCGGCCCGAGTATCAGGCACTGCTGGCGAAAGTCGGCGCGTACCTGAACACGCTGGGCGGCGGTGTGGTGAGTCTCATCGGCCACACCGATGTGCGCGCCAGCCATGCCTACAACCAGAAGCTGGGCCTGGCCCGAGCCAAGGCGGTGTATGAGGCCCTGCTGCCTCATCTGTCAGAAGACCTGAAGAAACACCTTCAGGTCCAGGCCGAGGCGGCCAACGCCTCTGCCCACCGCCCTGTCCCCAAAGCCGCATCCCACTGAGGTTCTCGATCATGAAAATGAAATTGCTTGACTACACCATCATGAGTTTGATGGCGGGATCGGCGGCTGGAGTCTGGGCTGCCGAGACCACAACACCGGCGGAGACCAGTGCAGCCACGACCACTGCAACGACCACTGCTGCGCCGGCCACTGCTCCTCAAACAGAAGCAGCTAGCGCAAGCGTTGTATGCGCTATAGGCCAATCAGGCCAATGTGATGCCGATGGCCAGATGCTGTTCCGCCTGAACTCGCAAAGCTACGACCAGCCTTTGACCCAGGGCACCAGTCGCCAGTCCAACTCGCAAGAGCTGGCACCGGACCGCCGTGTCTCCATCGGGCTCAAAGCCCCGGGCAAGGCCGATGTACGCGGGCGCTTCTCCCTCTCGCTGCCCGATGGCGGCGTGATCTGGGCCACCGAAGACCCGACACTGGGTCAGGCTGAGCTGACAGCCTCCGGCCCCACCTTGGTACCGCTGGACATGGGCCGCATCACCAAGCCCGTCAACTTCTACGTGCGCAGCAACTACCCGGACTTCATCGAGCGCATGGAGCTGCTGGTCTTCAGGGCCAGCGACACCGACTTTGTGAAGCCCGTGGCCACCGTGCCCCTCAAGGTGGGGGCTGTTGTCTCCACCGAATGGGATGGCCAGCTGTCTGGCGACTACCGCTACCGTGTGGGGGATCAACTCATCTACATCGTGCGGGCCTATGGGAAGTCGAATGGGGAAGGCAAGAGCGTTCAGTTCGACGAAACCTACCCCAGCAAATTCCAGCTGGTCACGCCCGAAGACGAGCAGCGTGCCAACACCTTGCTGCGTGACAACTTGGAAAAGTCCATGAACGGCTCGCTGTCCCTGCAGCAAGCGCTCAAGCAAAGCCTGATCAACAGCGCCTTTGCCGGCAATGGTCTGCGCCTGCAGAACATCCCGTTCTATGGTTCCAGAGTCCGTGTTCAGGGCCGCAACATCCCCGAAGGCACCACGCTCAACATCAACGGCCAGAGCTACCCCGTGGACATGGAAGGCAAGTTTGTTGCCGAGTACATGATGCCCGTGGGCCAGCATGTGTTTGATGTGGCCGTGGATGGCCGCTCTGGCAAGGTCGAGCGCAAGCTTGGCGTTGATGTCAGCGGTGAATACTTCTTTGGCGTGGCCCTGGCTGATGTGACTTTGCAAGGCAACAGTCTCAGCGGCTCGCATGAAGGCTTTATGCAAGAGGGCAGAGACAAAGACCTGCTCACCGATGCACGCCTGGCCTTCTACCTTAAGACCAAGCTCCAGTCCAAGTACCTGGTGACGGCGCAGGCAGACACGACAGAGCGTCAGATCGGCAGCCTCTTTAACGGCTTCACCGACACCTACGCCAAAGACGTCTTCCGCCGCCTCGACCCTGATCAGTACTACCTGACTTACGGTGACGACTCCACCACCACGCGGGACGTTGACACGCAAGGGCGCATGTACCTGCGAGTCGATTGGGACAAGAATCAGGCTCTGTGGGGTAACTACGCCACGGGCCTGACCGGCACCGAGTTTGCGCAATACCAGCGCTCACTCTACGGCGCTGCCGCCAATCTGCGCAGCAATGAAACCACGCAACTGGGCGAAGCCAAGTCCCAGCTGCGCATTTTTGCCTCTGACAGCAATACTGCCCACGGCCACACCGAGCTGCTGGGCACGGGCGGTAGCCTCTACTACCTGCGCCACACCGATATCTTGCCGGGCTCCGATATCGTGATGCTGGAGGTGCGTGACCGGGCTACCGGCCGAACCATCTTCAGCCAGCAACTGGTGCGCGGTGCGGATTACGAAGTGGACTCCTATCAAGGCCGCATCATCACCCGCCGCCCGCTGGCCCAGATTGCCAGCGAAAGCAATAACTCCATCACTCGCGATGCGCAGCTATCCGGCTACGAGCAGCGTCTGCTGATCGACTACGAATACGCTCCCAGCGACCTGCGCAAAAACCTCACCGTGGGTGGCCGTGGCAAGCAATGGATTGGCGAACATGTGGCCGTGGGCGGCACCTACGTTGATGAGCAAAACGACGGCGACGACTACCAGCTCAAAAGCGTAGACGTCACCCTGCAGGCTGGCCGTGGCACCTACCTCAAGGCCGAGAGCAGTCACAGTGAATCCACTAGCGTGCCCGTCTTCTTCTCGGATAACGGTGGTCTGAGCTTTACCCGCCTGAACCCCGTGGCTGCTCGCAAGGGCGATGCGACTTCGGTTGAAGCCCGCGTTAACCTGCAAGAGCAGGGCATTACCCAAAGTGCCTGGAGCACTGGTGCCTGGTGGCGCAAGGTCGATGCCGGCTTCTCCACCGCCCGTACTGACTACCTAGGCCAGGACGTCACCGAATACGGTGCCGAGCTGCTGGGCGAGCTGCGCCCCGATATGACGCTCTACGCCAAGCACAGCCGTGCCGAGCGTGGCGGTGAATCGCTCACGCAAACCCAGGTCACCAGCGAGTGGCGCATGGACGACAAACGTGCACTTACCGCCGAAGTGCGCCGTGTGGATGAAGACCGCTACACCGGCCAAGGCATTGGCACGCTGGCCGCCCTCAAATACAGCCAGCGCATGACACCGTCGCTTGAGCTGTACGGTATTGGTCAAACCACGCTCGATAACGATGGCGGCAAATACCGCAACAACGATGCGCTGACCGCTGGTGCTCGCTACCTGTTTGGCAACCAGTCCTCCGTTAGCGGTGAAGCAACGCACGGCAGCCGGGGCAATGCCCTGACCCTGAGCGGCGAATACAAGCTCACTCCAGAGCACAGCTTCTACGGCGGCTACACCGTATCCACCGACACCACCCAGTACGACAGCCTGTTTAACAACGGCAAGCGCCCCGGTCTTACGCTGGGCCAGCGCTGGCGCCTGAGCCAGAGCACCAATATCTTCAACGAAAGCCAGTACTTGAAGGACCCGCGCACCGGCAGCGGTCTGGCCCATACCTTTGGCATGGATTTCTACCCCGGCCAGAACTGGCGTCTGGGTTACACCCTGCAGCACGGTGACCTGACGGCTACCACCGGCAACGTGAGTCGCGATGCGATCAGCCTCTACGGCGGCCGCACCAACGTGCGCACTAACTGGAGCAGCAAGGTCGAATGGCGTCGCGACTCCGGAGCAGAAAACCGCACCCAATGGGTGCTGACCAACTACCTCACCCACAAGGTCGACAACAGCTGGCGCATCGCGGGCAAGCTCAACTACTCCGAAACCAAGGACAAAAACAACGTTGAAGCCGGTGCCAAGCTCGTCGAAAGCAGTCTGGGCTTTGCCTACCGCCCATGGGACAGCTCCCGCTGGGGCGTCTTCGGTCGCTACACCTACCTCTACGACATGAGCTCGCTGGGTCAGGTCGGCTGGGATGGCTCCAGCAGCAGCTCGTCCGCTTACTACGATCAGCAGTCGCATATCGTCTCGCTGGAAGGCGTGTACCGCTGGAGCCAGAAGTGGGAGAGCGCCGTGAAACTTGCTCGCCGCGAAGGCAAGGCAAGGTTTGGCCGTGGTTCGGGCCAATGGTTTGATTCAGCGACCACCTTCGCGGCTGTGCAGGCTCGTTATGAAGTCATGAATCAGTGGCACGCGCTGGCCGAATACCGCTGGCTGGGTGTCAAAGGCGGTGGCGACAAAAACGGCTGGCTGGTCGGTGTGGACCGTGATCTGAGCAAGAACCTGCGCATTGGTACGGGCTACAACTTTACGCAGTTCAAGGGCGACCTGACCAAGGTGGATGACTACCGGGCCAAGGGCTGGTATTTGAATATGGTGGGGTACTACTGAGCAGGATGTCGTCAGGACTTTTTTGCTATCTGGAATACAAAAAATCCCGGTTTTTGAAATCGGCTTGTCAAAGTAGATTAGAATCGATAGCTTAGCGGCTGTAGCTCAGCTGGATAGAGTACTTGGCTACGAACCAAGGGGTCG
>ERZ724525.187-NODE-187-length-32435-cov-14.901050_pt1 | contig 32435 bp, 27 predicted proteins | sample MGYA00376058_ERZ724525 | MGnify/ENA primary metagenome ERZ724525 (study PRJEB28724, sample SAMN07190888) | wastewater metagenome | isolation source: influent of sewage treatment plant in Hong Hong | place: USA: Christiansburg, Virginia | collected 2016-03-01 ... | reverse complement strand
CACCAGCATGATGTTCATGATGCCGATGCCGCCCACCAGCAGGCTCACCGCGGCCACCGCGCCGAGCAGGCCGGTCATCACCTTGGTGGTGCCCGACAGGGTTTCGGCGATCTGGCGGGTATCCATCACCGAGAAGTCGTCGTTGTCCCCCGCGCCGATGTGGCGGCGCTCCCTCATCAGCCAGCTCACCTGATCCTTGGCAATATCCATCGAGGCGTCGTCACGCACCGAGATCATCAGCGAGGCCACGTCGATGGAGCCGGTGAGGCGGCGTTGCACGGTGCGCAGGGGCATCACCAGCAGGTCGTCCTGGTCGTTACCCATCGTCGACTGGCCCTTGGAGGCGAGCAGGCCGATCACCTCGCAGGAGAACTGCTTGACGCGGATCTGCTGGCCCAGCGGGTCCTGGCTGCCGAAGAGTTCGCGGCGGACGGTTTCGCCGATCACGCAGGCGGCCGCGCCGGCGCGCTCTTCGGCTTCGTTGAAGATGCGCCCGCTGGCGATCTGCCACTTGCCGGTGGCAAACCAGTCGCGCGTGGTGCCGGTGACGCCGGTGGACCAGTTACGCGCCATGGCCACCAGGGTGACGCTCTTGTTGGTCACCGGCACCACGGCAGCAAGGCCGCTGACCTGCGTTTTCAGGGCCTCCACGTCGGCCACCTTGAAGGCGGCAGCGCCGGCCGAATCGCGCCCGGGGCCGAGGTGCTGGCCGGGGCGGATGATCAGCAGGTTGCTGCCCAGGCTGGCGATCTGGTCCGACACGGCGCGGGTGGCCCCGTTGCCGAGGGTGACCATGGTAATCACCGCCGACACGCCGATGACGATGCCGAGGATGGTCAGGAAGGAGCGCATCAGGTTGCGGCGGATCTCGCGCAGGGCGAGCAGCAGGGCATTCCAGATCATGCGTGCGCTCCCGGTGCCACGCCGGCCGGCGCCGCGTTGCGGATGTCGCTCTCGACCTTGCCATCCACCAGCCGCACGATGCGCCGGGCGTAGGCGGCCATGTCCGATTCGTGGGTAACCATCACCACGGTGATGCCCTTGTCGCGGTTGAGGGCCACGAGCAGATCCATGATTTCGCGGCTGCGCTCCGTGTCCAGGTTGCCGGTGGGCTCGTCGGCGAGCAGCAGGGACGGGTTGGTCACCAGCGCCCGGGCAATCGCTACCCGCTGCTGCTGGCCGCCGGACAGCTCGGCCGGCGAGTGATGGCCCCAGCCTTCCAGCCCCACCGCCGCCAGCGCGGCGCGGGCCGCGTCATGGCGGGCTTCGACAGTCTCGCCCCGGTACAGCAGGGGCAGCTCGACGTTCTCCTGCGCCGAGGTGCGTGCCAGCAGGTTGAAACCCTGGAAGACGAAGCCCAGCGCATGACGACGCAGCAGGGCGCGCTGATCGCGGTTCAGGTCTTCGACGCGCAGGCCACGAAAGCGGTAGCTGCCGCCGCTGGGCGTATCCAGGCAGCCGAGGATGTTCATCATCGATGACTTGCCGGAACCGCTGGGCCCCATGATGGCGACGAACTCGCCCTCTTCTATCGTCAGATCGACGCCGCGCAGGGCCTGGAAGGCCGCCGCGCCGGTGCCGAAAGTGCGGGTGACGCCCGCCAGCGCGATGAGCGGCTCGCTCACTTCTGCACCGCCAGCGCTTCGATGATCACTGGCGTGCCCGCCGGCAGGGCCGCGTCGCCATCGGCCGAACGCACTTCCGATACCTGCCCGTTGGTGCCCAGGATGCTCACCCGGACCGGCGCCGGCTGCCCGTCCTTCAGCACCCACAGGGTCTGGCTGCCATCCTTGGTAACGGCCTCGGAAGCCACCTTGGGCTGGTTGCTGCTCGGCGGGCGCGGCATCAGGCTGGCCAGCAGGCTGCGCTTCTGCACATTTCCGGTGGCTGGCGGCGAGAAGCGCAGGGCCGTGTTGGGCACCAGCAGCACGTCCTTGCGCTGGGCGGTGGTGATCTCGGCGGTGGCGGTCATGCCCGGGCGCAGCAGCAGCTCGTCGTTGGTGACCCGCAGGATGGTCAGGTAGGACACCACGCCATCCTTGGTCTGGGAACCCCAGCCAACCCGCGTCACCACGGCCGGAAACAGCTTGCCCGGCCAAGCGTCCACGTGGAAGCGGGCGCCCTGCCCGTCCTTCACCTTGCCCACGTCGGCCTCGTCCACATCCACCTGTAGCTCCATGCGGCGCAGGTCTTCGGCCAGGGTGAACAGCACCGGGGCGGTCATCGCCGCGGCCACGGTCTGGCCCGGCTCCACCTTGCGGGTCAGCACCACCCCGTCGATGGGCGAATGGATGGTGGCCTTCGACAGGCTGATCTCGTAGGTGCTGAGCAGTGCCCGGGACGAGGCCACTGCCGCTTCGGCAGCCCGCTGGTCGGCCACAGCCCGCAGGGCCGTGGCTTCGCCACCGTCCAGCTCGGCCTTCGACGGCACCTTGCCGCCCGACAGGCGGGCGACTTCCTTCAGGCGGGCCAGACTGGCAGCGCTTTCGGCCACGGTGGCTTCGGTCTGCCGCACCTTGGCCTGGGTGGCCGCCAGATCGGCCCGGGCCTGACGTACCTGGTCGCGCAGCTTCAGGGTGTCGAGGCGCGCCAGCACCTGGCCCTTGCGCACCCGGTCGTTCACGTCCACCAGCACGGCTTCGATCATGCCCGACAGCTCGCTGCCCACATCCACCTGGTTGGTGGGTTGCAGGTTGCCGGTGGCCGATACGTTGATCACCAGCTCGCCCTTTTTGGCCGGCTCGGTGCGGTAGCGCGGGGTGTCGTCGGCCGCGCCGTTGCCAAACAACTGAAACGCCAGCAAGCCCCCCAGCACAATGGCGCCGGCGCCGAGCACAAGGCGCGTCTTGCCGCCGAAACGCGGCTTGCCACCCTTCAGGACGAGATCGCGGAGGGCCTCCGCGGACTTTGAATCAGGCGTACTCATGAGGCTTTACCAGTGGATTGCGTTGTACCGTCGGGCGACCAGCCGCCGCCGAGGGCCTTGTAGAGCTGGATCAGCGCGGTGACCCGCTCGGCCTCGGCGCTGGCCAGGCTGTCTTCAATCGTCAGCAGGCTGCGCTCGGTGCTGAGCACGGTCTGGAAGTCGATCAGGCCGGAGCTGTAGCGGTGCCGCGCCAGCAGGGCGGCGTTGCGGGCTGCGTCGGCGGCGCTGCTGAGGGCCTGCTGACGCTCGCGACTGTTGGCTAGGGCCACCAGCGCGTTCTGCACCTCCTCCAGGGCGGTGAGCACGGCCTTGTCGTAGGCGGCGAGTGTCTGCTCACGCAGGGCGTCCTGGGCTTCGACGCGGGCACGCAGGCGGCCAGCATCGAAAACCGGGCCGCTCACCGCCCCCGCCAGCGACCGGGCGATCTGCCCGCCACCGGTGAGTGTGGACAAGCCCAGTGCCTCCAGGCCGATGGAGCCGGACAGGCTGAAGCTCGGGTAACGGGCCGCCTCGGCCTGGCCGACCCGTGCAGTCTCGGCGGCCAGACGGCGCTCGGCGGCCTGCACATCGGGACGCTGGCGCAAGGCTTCGGCAGGAATGCGCAGGGCCACGCTGGCTGGCAGCGCGGGCAGCCGCCCGGCGCCCGGTGCATCGAGGCGCGCGTGCAGGCTGCCCGGCGTCTTTCCGACAAGAATGGCAAGGCGATGCTCGGCCCCGGCCCGGCCGGTATCGAGGGCCGGCACCTGCGCCCGGGTGGTGTCCCGGTTGCTGCGCGCCTGTTCGACGTCGAGTGCGCTGACCAGCCCGGCCTGGGCACGCCAGTCGGTGATCTGCAAGGTTTCGGACTGGCTTTCGAGGTTGTTGCGGGCAATCGCCAGACGCGCCTGGAAGGCCCGCAGCTCCACGTAATTGAGGGCCACTTCGGCCACCAGGCTGACGCGGGTGCTGCGCAGGTCGGCGAGGCTGGCCTCCAGGTCGGCGTCGGCGGCCTCCAGCGCCCGGCGGGTACCGCCGAACACATCCGGCTCCCAGCTGGCGTCGAAGCCGGCCTGGTAGAGCGTCCGGGCTGCACCGAGGCTTGTGCTGCGGGTGACGCCGGAACTGGCGTTCACGGTGGGGAAGCGGTTGGCCGAGGCCAGGTCGCGGCTGGCACGGGCGCCTCGCAATGCGGCAGCTGCGCTTTTCAGGTCCGGATTGGCGAGCAGGGCGTCATCGATGAGGGAGGACAGCAGCGGGTCGGACAATTGCTCCCACCAGCGGGACAGGTTGGCCGGACTACCGGTGAGCATGCCGTCGAGGGGAACCGCCTGCCAGGCAGCCGGAGCGACGGAGGCCGGAGCCCGGTAATCCGGGCCGACGCTGGCGCAGCCCGCCAGCGCGGCGATCAGCAGCACGGGAAGCAGCCGCTTCGCCCGGAAGGGACGAGGCGTGGAAGAAAGTGAAGCCATCAGCAGGACCGGAAAGCTCTGCGCATGCCGCGCAGCGACAGGCCGATCATTCCTTTTCTGCGGGTAAACCGCGGTTAGCCGGGTGTAAAGCTGGGTTAAGACGCCCTGGCCCGGGTGAAATCCTCCGCACAAATGTAAAGCGGACCGCAAGGGTCCGCTTTGATGCAACGCACGTCAGGGAGCGTTGGGCCCGGCTCAGGGCCCAATTGGTCAGACCACTACGGTCTGCGCCTGCCCTTCAGCCCGGGCTTCGATGGTGCCCAGGTTGTAGACGGTTTCGCCGGCAGCACGCAGTTGCCCGGCGGCCGCGTCGGCATCTTCCTTCGCAACGATAACGACCATGCCGATGCCGCAGTTGAAGACCCGGTACATTTCCTGGGCATCCACGTTGCCGGCCTGTTGCAGCCACTGGAACAGGTGGGGCATTTCCCAGGCGTCTTTCTTGAGCACGGCGGTCAGGTTGTCGGCCAGCACGCGGGGCACGTTCTCGAGGAGGCCGCCACCGGTGATGTGAGCCATGCCCTTGACCAGACCGGAACGCGTTTCCATCAGCGCGAGGAGCGACTTCACGTAAAGACGGGTCGGCTCCATGATCACGTCCTTCAGCTTGCGACCGTGGAAGTCGGCTTCCAGATCGGGCTTGCTGACTTCGATGATCTTGCGGATCAGCGAGTAGCCATTGGAGTGGGCGCCGCTGGACGCCAGACCGAGCACCACGTCGCCCGGGCGGATGGTCGAGCCGTCGATGATCTGTGACTTCTCGACTGCGCCGACAGCAAAGCCGGCCAGGTCGTATTCACCGTCCGGGTACATGCTGGGCATTTCGGCGGTTTCGCCGCCGATCAGCGCACAACCGGACAGCTCGCAACCGCGGGCAATGCCTTCCACCACGGTGGCGGCGGTATCGACGTTGAGCTTGCCGCAGGCAAAATAATCGAGGAAAAACAGCGGCTCGGCACCCTGCACGAGGATGTCGTTGACGCTCATGGCGACCAGATCCTGGCCGACGGTGTCGTGCTTGTTGAGCTGGAAGGCCAGCTTGAGCTTGGTGCCCACGCCGTCGGTGCCGGACACCAGCACCGGCTCCTTGAACTTCTTGGAGATCTCGAACAAGGCCCCGAAACCGCCGATGCCGCCCATCACCTCCGGACGCATGGTGCGCTTGGCAAAGGGTTTGATTCGGTCTACCAGGGCATCGCCAGCATCAATATCCACACCGGCATCGCGATAAGTAAGGGAGCTCATGGGTTCTGTGATCTTCTCTTGAAGCGTCCGGACGCCATCGGAATGCGCTCATCGGGTTGAGCGCCCCGCCGTGACCGGCTACATTAACGGGCCTTGCACCACCGGCTGCCGGACGATTCCGCCAGCCGCGCGCAAACAAACCCGAATTTTAGCCGAAAAGTCGCCGGCCCGCCCCTTCCGGGTGTGTGTTGGCGAGGCCACCCCGTGAAGCAACTCACTCTCGATCTGCACGCCGACGCACCACCGGTGCTGGAAAACTTCGTCGCAGCGGCCAATGCCGACCTGCTCGCCGCCCTGTACGAGGCGGTTCCGCTTTCCAATCCGCCCCAGCACCTCTTCCTGTGGGGCGATGCCGGCAGCGGTCGCAGCCACTTGCTGCGCAGCGTCGTCACCGCGGCGGCCCAGGCTGGCCGGCCGGCCTGCTACCTGCGCGCCGCCGACGTTCTCGACAGCCTGCCGCAGGCACCCGGCCTGCTGCTGGCCATCGACGACGTGGAAGCCCTCGGCCCGGATGCCCAGATCGCCCTGTTCCGCGCCTTCAACGACGCCCGCAGCCAGCGCATGACGCTGATCACCAGCGGCGCGGCGGCGCCGCTCCACCTGCACCTGCGCGAAGACCTGCGCACACGCATCGGCCAGAGCCTGATCTTCGAGGTCAAGTCGCTCACCGACGAGGACCGCAACGCCATCCTCAACGCCCAGGCGGCCACCCGCGGCCTGCGCCTCGAACCGGAAATCGTGCAATACCTGCTGCGTCACGGCCGCCGCGACTTATCCAGCCTGCTGCGCACCCTCGACGCCCTCGATGCCGCCTCGCTGGAACGCAAGCGCCCGATCACCCTGCCCCTGCTGCGGGAAATCCTGCAGCGCGACCAAACTCTTTAAGACGCCATGGAACTCGTACTTTTCGACCTCGACAACACCCTTCTCGCCGGCGACTCCGACTTCGAGTGGGCCCAATACCTGATTTCCCGCGGCGTACTCGACAAGGAGGTCTACGAAGCCCGTAACCAGGAATTCTTCGACCAGTACAAGGCCGGCACGCTGGATATCTTCGCGTTCCTCGACTTCCAGCTGAAGCCCCTGGCCCGCCACAGCCGCGAACAGCTGGATGCCTGGCACCGGGAATTCCTGGAGACACGCATCCGCCCGATGATGACGCCGCAGTCCTGCGCGCTGGTGAAGAAGCATCTGGACGCCGGCGCCATCGTCGCCATCGTGACCGCCACCAACAGCTTCGTCACCTTCCCGATCGCCCGAGCCTTCGGCATTCCGCACCTGATCGCCACCATTCCGGCCCAGGAAGACGGCGCCTTCACCGGCAAGCCGCGCGGCATGCCGGCCTTCAAGACGGGAAAAATCGAACGTGTCGAAAGCTGGCTGGAAAGCCTCGGCCTGTGCTGGGGGAGCTTCACGCGCAGCTGGTTCTACAGCGATTCCCACAACGATCTGCCGCTGCTGGGCAAGGTCAGCGAGCCGGTGGCCGTCGACCCGGACGACACGCTCCGCGCCCACGCCACCGCCCAGGGCTGGCCGGTGATTTCGCTGCGGGACTAGGACCTACACACCGTTGGCGCGGAACCACGCCAGCAGGCGCTTCCAGCCATCGGCCGCTTCCTCGGCCCGGTAGCTGGGCCGATAGTCGGCATGAAAGGCGTGCCCGGCCTCCGGGTAAATCATGAACTCGCCTTTCTTGCCGGCCGCGGTCAGCGCCTCGCGCATGGCATCCACGTCGGAAACGGGAATTCCCTGATCCTTGGCACCATATAGCCCCAGTACCGGCGCCTGGAGCGCACTGACCAGATCCAGCGGATGCTTCGGTGTCATCTCGCTGGATGCACCGCTCAGACGACCATACCAGGCAACCGCGGCTTTCAGTTTTGGATTGTGGGCTGCGTAAAGCCAGCTGATCCGCCCGCCCCAGCAAAAACCGGTAATACCCAGCCGGGCCGGATCGCCCCCATTGGCGGCGGCCCACTCGGCGCAGGCATCCAGATCGCGCATCACCTGAACATCCGGCACCCGACTGACGATGGTGGCGAGGATTTCCGGCACGCTGGCAATCCGGGACGGATCGCCCTGGCGCTGGAAAACATTGGGCGCAATCGCCTGATAGCCCTGCCGGGCTAGACGCCGGCAGACATCGCGAATGTATTCGTGAAGACCGAAGATTTCCTGCACCACCAGCACTGTCGGAAACGGACCCTTGCCAGCGGGCTGCACCCAGTAGGCCTTGACCGGAACCCCGTCCGGCGCCTTGATGGCGATGTCCCCGGCGACAAGTCCGTCTGCGGCAGTCTGGATGACGCTCTGCCCCAGCGCCGGGCGCACCGAAAGGGCAAAACCAGCCGCCAGCGATGCACCGACGAAAGTCCGGCGACTGAGCGGCAAGCCGGGAACCAGGCTGTCGAAATCGGAGTCCTTGACCAGCATCGGACGTTCCTCATGAATGGAAAGAGCGCTAGGATACCCCAAGGACAGGCCAGGAAAATGCAGCAGGGACCCGCCCTGCCGACGTGAAACTAGCCCCAGGCCGTCAGGCTGGCACCCGTTGCCGGTGCCGCACGCTCGAACCAGCCAGCATCCTGGCGAAGCGGCCTGCGAGGGGCCGGCCGGGCGTTCCGGTGCGCGTCTTCAGGCCCATGCTGGCGCACGAACTTTGCCATCAGGGTGACCTGCTTGCCATGCACATGGATCAAGCCGCCATCGGCGAGTTCGCGAAAAATCCGTGACAGGGTTTCCGGCGTAAAGCCCAGACGAGCGGCCAATACGTGCTTGGGAATTTCCAGCTCCAGCAGCACATCGGAAACCTGTCCGAGCGCCGGGCCGGCGAGGCGCACGAGGTAGTCCACCACCTTGGCCGTGCCGGACTGGAAGCAGTCGGCGGCAATGTCACGCTCAATCGACGACTGCCGTTCGGCCATCGCCCCAAGCATGCGACGCGAGACCCCCACATCCTGTTCAATGGCCCGGTACACACCATCGCGCCCCACAGCCAGCAGCACTACCGGTGTCACCGTTTCGACCGATGACATGTACGGCGCATCGCCAAACAGCTCGGCCACACCGAAGATTTGACGCGGCGAGAGAATCTCGATCACCTTCTCGCCACCATCCGGCGACGACACCGCCACCTTCAAATGGCCGGACATCACGTGATACAAGCCGCGAGGCCGATCACCAGCGGCGTAAATGACACTGCCCTTGGGCAGACTGAGGACCTGGGAGGAACGGGCGATGTCCCCCACGATGGCGGGCGACAAACCACGAAACAAGGCTATCTCGCCCAGCACCAATGAGAGATCATCAAGACTCGTTTGCATCATTTTCCTCGCAGAACTCAAGCCGGGAACGTGCCTGAAAAGAGTGGAGATCCCGTTGTATGGACTTTAGTCTAGGAGCCGAACCCGGGCCGGAATTTGATCTAGATCAGATGTGAAACGATACCCAAAACAAGCAAATTACCCCTTAAGAGGTATAGTCATAAACGCCGAAAAAGACACCCAATTTATTGTTTTATATAAGTTAATAAAAAAAATGACACCTTCCGAAAGATCGTCTGAAAAATCACCAGGAGCCTTTTCCCCTACTCCCTTTTTCCAGCGGTCCGAGCCCCTTTATGCAAGCCGCGGGCGCATTCACTGCCCCAGAATTGCGCCGCGGCCCATCGACAGACCTGGAGACCCAGATTGAGCACCCAGCACTCCACTGACAGCAACCCTCTCCCCTCCAGGCGCAAACCGGGCAGCCCGTCCGTCGTCGTCCGGCTCGGTGCGTGGATTGCGGCCATTGCGTGCCTTGCGGTGGTCTCCATCCTGGCCTCGATCACGGTTGCCGAACTGTCTTCGGGCGAAGCACGGGCAATCAACCTGGCGGGCTCCCTGCGCATGCAGTCCTACGTGATCCAGGCCGCCGTTGGGCAGCGCAGTGAAGGCCAGCAGGGGGTGCCCAATCTCGAGCAGGCCCTGGCCGATTTTGAAGTACGCTACCGCAGCCCGGCCCTGGTGCGGGCCATTCCGGCCGGCACCGGCGATCCGGTGCGCATCGCCTACACAGGCGTCGGTGAATTCTGGCGGGAACGCTTCCGCCCGGCAGCCCTGCAGGCCAGCGCCAATCCAGCCACGCCCCCGTCACTCCAGGCCGATACCGGGGAAATTGTCAGCCGCATCGACAATCTGGTCGCACTGGTGGAACAAGGTCTGGAAGCCAAGCTGCAACTCCTGCGCCTCGTACAGGGCGTTTCACTGATCCTTCTGCTCATTGTGGGCGCCACCGCCGTCTTCCAGTTGAAGACTCACGTGCTGCGCCCCCTCGACGACCTCCTCGCCTCGGCGCGACGCGTCCGCCTGGGCGACTTCGGCGTGCGCGTCCCTCCCCGGGAACCTGACGAACTGGGGCAACTCGGCGAGGCCTTCAATTTCATGGTGGAAGATCTGTCACGGATCTACAGCCAGCTTGAAAGCCGGGTGCAGGAAAAGACCGAAGCACTGGCCCGCAGCAACCAGTCCCTGAAGCTGCTCTACCGCACCACCCGGGCCCTGTCGGAACGGGCCGTGACACGGGCGACCCTGCTGCAACTGCTGCAGGAAGTGGAACAGGTCATCGGCATTCGCGCCGGCGCCCTGTGCCTCCACAGAACCGGTGACGTGGATATCGCCGCCGTCACCGGTGCGCTGGATCCTGAGCAGGTGGAAGCCCTGTGTCAGGCCGGTTGCCGGGGCTGTGGCGAAAGCAGCGAGCCGCTCGAGGGTGTCACGACAACAGAAAGCCCGGGCGGGGAACGGACGATCACGGTTCCCCTCTTCGACGGCAACCGCAACCATGGCGCCATGGTCCTCATGCAGGCGGACAGCGAGAACCTCGAGGCATGGCAGATCGAGCTGCTCGAAACTGTCGGTCGCCACATCGGCGGGGCACTCGCCACCACCCAGCGCAACGAGGAACGCAACCGCCTGGCCCTCCTCGACGAACGCTCGGTGATCGCCCGCGAACTCCACGACTCCCTTGCCCAGTCCTTGTCGTACCTGAAAATCCAGGTCACCCGCCTGCAGAGCATGTTGAGCCGCAATCCGCCACCGGAACCGGTCAACGATGTGGTCCGCGAACTGCGCGACGGTCTCAACGAGGCCTATCGCCAGCTCCGCGAACTCCTCACCACCTTTCGGCTGCGCATCGACGGACGTGGCCTGCCGGCGGCCATCGACGACACCGTGCAGGAATTCCGCCGCCGCACCGGCATCACGCTCGTACTCGGCAACCACCTCAGTGGGGTTGAACTGGCACCGAGCCGCGAAATCCACGTCCTGCAGATCATCCGTGAAGCCCTCTCCAACATCGAACGCCACGCCCACGCCCGGCACGTTTCCGTTACCCTCGAAAACGATGGCGCCGGCCTGCACGTCACGGTCGAGGACGATGGCATCGGCATCGATGAGAATGCCATCCCGATGCACCGCTACGGCATCGTGATCATGCGCGATCGGGCCCAGAGCCTGGGCGGCGAACTCGCCATGCTGCCTGGCGCCAGTGGCGGCACCCGCGTCGAACTGCGCTTCCCTGCCTCCGCCCCCCTGCACGATACCAACCCGCCTGCCCAAGGAAGCACCCCATGAATACCCCGGCCCTCAGTACCGTCATCATCATTGACGATCACCCCCTGTTTCGCAAAGGCGTCTCCCAGCTGATCGCCCTCAACGACGAGTTGCACCTGATCGGCGAAGCCTCCAGCGGCGAAGAAGGCCTGGAACTGGCCAAGGCCCTGGAGCCAGACCTGATTCTGCTTGACCTCAACATGAAGGGCATGAACGGCATTGAAACCCTGCGTGCGCTGCGCGAGGCCGACCTGGCCGCCCGCATCCTGATCCTCACCGTCTCCGACGCCGCCGACGATCTGGTCGCCGCGATTCGCGCCGGCGCCGATGGCTACCTGCTCAAGGACATGGAACCGGAAGAGCTCCTCGACCGCATCGTCGAAGCACAGCGCGGGCGCATCGTCATCAGTGAGAGCCTCAACGGCCTCCTCGCCAGATCCCTGCGCAACGAAGCTCAGGCCGCAGAACGCAGCCTGGCCCACCTCACCGAACGGGAAAAGGACATCCTCGGCTGCCTCGCCAGCGGCCTGTCGAACAAGCTCATCGCCCGCGACCTGAACATCGCCGAAGGCACCGTCAAGGTACACATCAAGAACCTGCTCAAGAAACTGAAGTTCCGCTCCCGCCTCGAAGCCGCCGTGTGGGCCATCGACCAGAACCTGCGGCCTTGATGCGCATTCATCGGTAGGAGCCATGAACGGCCAGGATAGCCGCCAGGTGCAAGGGATAAAAGCTGTAAAACGCCATCCTGGGCAGCCTCGGCACATGCGCGGACCAGCGCGGCGACACCCATATCACCCAGGGAGTGACAAGCAGCGCCACGATGGCATTGACCGATACCCGGCTCATGCCGGGATTGTTCATTCCGAAGGCCAGGGCCGAGACCAGAACGACTGCCAATGGCCAGTCACCGGGGCGGCGTTTCAGCCAGTACCAGGCCAGCAGCTGGGCCACCGGCATCCACGCGCCGCCATCCAGCCATGCGGACCCCGCCACCACGATACCGGCGGCTAGCCCAGCCAGCGCGACACTACCGATTTGCGCCAGGTAAATCAGGCACACACCGCTGGCCAGGGTGGCCATCGCATTGAAGCGCCACAGATGCCAGTCGGCAAGCAGCAAGGCGTACACAGGCTGCGCCAGCACCCCCCAAAACAGCAGCAAACCCAGGTAACGCATCGCCCGGGCCTCGGGGTCATGGCGAAGATGAAACACAATCAGCAGCGAAAAAACCGGAAAACTCACACTGCCGATGGCGCTACCGAGAACAGCCCAGGGCGGCGGCAAGGCAAGGGCGATATGGTTGAGCAGCATGCACACCACAGCAGCCCATTTGGCAAACTCCCATTGATGATCAGTGCGGCGCAAGGCCAATCACCCTGGTGAAAGACGGTAATCTGCCGCTTGACGTGCTCCTCCGGCTCAACCTGGCGAACCGACAATCATGGCACACTGCCCCGCGGCAGCGAGCTGCAGACCAAGCACACACGCCGGCGCACCTCCAGAGCCACTGCCGATCCAGGGCAGACCGTTGGATACCGTGATGCTGGTGATCCTTGCAGCGGCGGGCAGCGAGTTTGAGATCACCCACAAACCCGTGTCGCCCATGCCAGTAGCCGGATTGCCCGAGGACAGCTCAACGATATATCCCGGCGGTGCATAGCTATTGCGTACACCGGTGAGCGATGCCGCACCGGCAATGCACAACACGATGACCACGCCCATTGCGCGCATACCCTTCCCCCGCAACTTGCTGTAGGCAAACACCCCGAGCAAAAGCGCCAGCAAGGCCAGCGCTGACGGGGAAAAGGGCACAGCCTGAGCGTCCTGGGCTGACGAATAACCGACCGTTACAGTAACCGGCAATACGGTGGCCCAAACAGATGAAACCCCGTATCCGGATATCGCAATCAACGCCTTCAGATAACGCATCACACCCTCTGATTGATCAAAAATTTTTTACTTTATTGATTTTCCAGCGGGATACCCATCCAGTGCCCCCCTGAGCGTCATCGCAACCCACAGTCTGGCAATGAACGACCTGTTCATCAGCACCCAAAGCAGAACCGGCACCAAGGGCGTGAGTATCAAGACCCCGAACTGATATCCATAAGCAATCCCCTCCAGCTCCCAGCCTTGCAGCCCGGTGTACTGCTGAGCCCGCAGACCACCATTGAAGGCCACGTCTTTCAACCACTGAAAACACAATCCCCAAGCTTGTACCGGTATCAAGGCCACGCTGCCGACTAACAACTTCAAACCCAGACGAGTCGGCTTTGAAGCAAGCATCAGCGCCCAGAACAGTACGGTCCCATAACCGAAAACCAGATAGTTCCCATCCGGGCTGATGTAACCCACCACGTTCCGGTTGCCCTGCGGAACCAGAACGGAGACCTGGGTCAGCAAGGTGGCGACAGTACCGCTGAGCTCCACACCCTCCACCCAAGAAAACAGCAGGCGCATGATTTCACTGGCCAGGGTAACCGCAGGTACAGCCAGAAAGGAGGCCACGTAATACCAGGGCAACATCAGTGCGAACAGCCAAAAAAGGCTGCCGAGCAGGAAGCGTCCAACGAGGCTAAGCGGCATGAGTTCTCTCTGTACGGCGGGCAACCATCTGCATCCAGAGCAGCCAGACAATCAGCACATCCAGCATGATCAGGGCCTGCCAGAGATAGAGATGTGCAAACTCAAAGACCTGCATGTTCCATTTGCCCAAGTAATACAGGCTGATGATGCGCAGGAGATTGACGCCCTGAACAGCCAGAATGCCGATAGCGATACCGATGAGTTTGAGTCTCCACGAAGCAGGGAATGCCACCATTCCGGCAATCAGGATGATGGCGGCCTCGACACCATTGCAGCCGGCTTCAATCGTGACACCAAACCCCGTCGCCCTGCTTTGGAGCACCCGCCCGTAAGCAATCACATCCGTATCGAACAGGCTCATGAGCGCACCGCTCATGCGGGCCAGCAGCGTCGTCCATGGATGCACCACGGCATGCTGTACCGGATTGAGCATCTCAATGCCAAAAAGCATGGCGAGCACGACAACGAAGATAAGGAAGAAGCGAGTCAAAATTTACTCAAGATGAGGAGCGGGTTTAATGAAACTCGGAAATGATTACGCAGAGCGAACATCGGCCTGTCGAATTATCAATTTCGCCACTAACAGGTCGATGCAAAACGCCGAGAAACCGCTCCAGCCGCGGCCCTCGCTATTTGATTTCTCATGACTTCATTCCCGGAATTGGCTTCCCAATCCCGTTTTGATGCCCATCGAATGGGCCGGGGAATGGGCTTTCGCCCAATTCCGGGTGCCGCTTCATGCCGCACTCCCCGCGCTCTGCAATTTCGCAATTCGCAGCAGGTTGTACGCCGCCGCCGACAGGTAGGCAGCGATCTGGGTTCTGGCTTCTCCGATGAAGCGGGTCTTTCTCATTCCGCCCACCGTCTTCAGCCAGCCGAAGATCTCTTCAACACGCTTTCGTTTCCGCTGGCTGACCTTGTAGCCCTCTGTGCAGCTTGTCCGTCCATCGAGCCCCGGTGTCTTGCGCCCGTCGATCCGGGCGATATGTGGCTTGATCTTGTGCTCCCGCAGATGCTGGACGAAGTCCTTCACGTGGTAGCCCTTGTCGGCACCCAGGGTCTTCGGGTGGATCTTCCGCCGCCGCGCACGGGTGAGCAGTTGGCGGGCCGCCTGATGCTCGGCCAGGGTGGCGTCGGTGATGAGCAGATCCACGCACAGGCCACTGCGGTTCTCCATGAGGGCATGGCCGCCGTAGCTGAGTTTCGCCGGCTGGCCGTTGCCTTTTCTCATGAGCTTCGCGTCCGGATCAGTGGTGCTCTGGTGGGTGGCGTTGGAACGCTTCTCGCCCTTGAAATCCACCATCCCGGTGCCGTCCCCGGGCTTGGGCGGTTCGTCATCGTCCTTGCGCTTGAAGCTCTTGAAGGAGGCCCAGGCGTCGATCAAGGTGCCGTCGACGGTGAAGTGATCGGACGAGAGCAACTTGTCCTTGCGGGCCAGACGCACCACCTCGTCGAAGAAGCGTCGGGCGATGTCGGTTTCCACCAGGCGCTCGCGCAGGCGACTGAAGTTCGATTGATCGAGCCCACCCGATTCCAGGTCCAGATCGAGAAACCAGCGGAACAGCAGGTTGTAATCGAGTTGCTCGCAGAACAACCTGTCGGAGCGCACCGAGTAGAAGGCAATCAGCAATTGGGCCTTGAGCAGGCGCTCCGGCGGAATCGAAGGGCGCCCCGTCCTGGCGTAAAGGCCGTCGAGTTCCGCAGAAATGGCGGACAGTGCCGACTCGGCCAGTCTCTTCACCCGACGCAACGGGTGATCAACCGGAATCCGGGACTCGACCGAGAAATAGTGAAACATCGAGGATTGGGGGTCGACTTCGCCGCGCATCGTTGTTCTGCCTGGGGTTCGGGGATACGGCTAGGACAGGCGGGTGGCCGGATCGTTCACTGGGTTTTGCATCGACCTGCTAGGCCTGGCGCAGTGAGGAGACCACATCATGAGTGAACCGTTTCTTGGCGAAATCCGACCGTTCAGCTTCGGCTTTGCCCCCCGGGGCTGGGCGACATGCGACGGACAACTGCTGCCGATCAACCAGAATCAGGCGCTGTTTGCACTGCTCGGGACAATGTACGGCGGCAATGGCCAGACCACCTTCGCCCTACCGGATCTGCGCGGCCGGGCCGGCATGCATGTCGCACCGAGTCATACCCAGGGCCAACCGGGCGGCGCCGAAGCGGTAACGCTCACGGCAGCCCAGATTCCCTGGCACACCCACAGCGCCAACGCCAGCAACGTGATGGCGACCCAGACCAGCCCGACCGGGAAGTTCTGGGCCCAGGATGCAAACGGCAATGTGGTCTTCAACAGCACGGGCAACGCGCCCATGGCCGATGGCGCGATCGGTGCCGCGGGCGGCAACCAGGCGCATACCAACATGCAGCCCTTCATGGTGGTCAATTACTGTATCGCCCTGCAGGGCATATTTCCGAGCCGCAACTAGCCGGCATGAAGACGGGGGGCCGCCCGGCCGTTCAGGCAAGTCTGCGCCCCGAACAGGCCGGCGACGAGCCCTTCGTCCATGGGCTTTTTGCGCAGACCCGGGCCGCCGCGTTTGCGCAACTGCCGCTCGACGCGGCCCGGCTTGACGCCCTCCTGCGCCAGCAATTCCAGTTGCAAACCACGCATTACCGGCAGAGTTTTCCGGGCGCCTCGTGGGCGATCGTCGAAGTGGACGGTGCGCCCATAGGGCGACTGTATGTGGACCGCTCCGGGCCGGACATGCTGATCATCGACATCACGATCCTGCCGGAATGGCGCGGCCTGGGCATCGGCACCAATCTGCTGCGCAGGCTGCAGGATGAAGCAACGACAAACAGGCAGACCATCCGCCTGCATGTCGAACGCGAGAACCCTGCCCGGCACCTGTACCGGCGACTCGGCTTTCGCGAAACGCAGGACAAATCGGTCTATCTGGCAATGCAATGGACGCCCGGACAAGACGACCGGACGGCGGAGCCCGCTAGCGGCGCGGTGCCCTGAAGCGCGCGACGGCCAGCCCCAGCAACGCCATCGACATCAGCGCGCCGCTTGCCGGTTCCGGTACCGGGGTCGGCGTGACATCCCGGGTGATGACGTTCAGGGTCGAGAAATCCAGTGCGGCACCGTTGAACGGTGTTTCGCCGAAGAGGCCCAGGCCCGGCCCCTGCAAGCTCAGTTCAAAAGCCGCGGTGCCCGTCCCGAGGGAGGCGAAAGTCGTCCCGGGCAGCGTCAGTACATAGACGTTGTCCTCCCGGCTTGCCCCGCCGCGGGATTCGAACAGGCTGTTCAGCTCGATGGTCAGATCAATCCCGTTCAGCTTGAAGGACGCAACCTGGTTGCCCGCCGCCGCCGATTCGTGATCGTAGATGCCGAGGGTCAGGCTGGCCCCCAGCACCGGGGACTGGGGCGCATAGGAAAACGTCCAGCTGGCGGAGAAGTTCGGGCCGGTGACATCGGAACCGCTGAAGACGCCATTGAACGGCGATGACTCGCCAGATCCGGCCGTCAGGAAGTCCCCCGTGGTCGGCGTGCTCGCGTCGGCAAAATCCTGCTCGCCGAGGGTCAGGCTGACATCCGCCGCAGCGATCTGCGCCACCATCGACAGTACGGCAGGCACGACAAACCTGAAGCCAGTTGATACGTTTTGCATGGCACTCTCCCCGGTGGTTGGCACTTCGGTGAATCGTTTCATCCTAGTCGGCGCACACGCGGTATACAAGGCGAATAAAGTCCCGGCGCAGCGAAAAAACAAGAATGGCAGCGACTTATCCGTTTGCCGTCAGGGTCGCCTCATCAACCTTGTCGATCGGCAGATTGACCGTGAAGGTCGTGCCCTTGCCGACAACGCTGGCCACATCGATTGTGCCCCGGTGCTTGCCGACGATGCCGTAGGTGATCGACAGGCCAAGACCGGTGCCCTTGCCGATCGGCTTGGTGGTGAAGAAGGGCTCGAAGAGGTGTTCCAGGTTCTCGTCGGGAATGCCGACCCCCGTATCGGCAATGCTGATGTGCACGGTGCCGTCGGGAGAATGGCGGGTGGTGATGGTGATTTCACCTTTCTCTTCGATTGCATGGCCGGCATTGACCAGCAGGTTCATGAAGACCTGGTTGAGCTGGGAAGCAATGCAGTGCACCTGGGGCAGCGTCGGGTCGTAATGCTTGACCACGGTGCATTTGTATTTGAGTTCGTTGGCGATGATGTTCAACGTCGAGTCGATGCAGGCGTGGAGGTCTGCCCAGCCCCATCCGGTCTCGCCGACCCGGGAGAAGTCCTTCAGGTTCTGGACGATGGCCTGAACGCGAAAAAGACCGTCCTTCGACTCGCTGAGCAACGGAAAGATGTCTTCCTGCAGAAAGTCGAAATCCTTTTCTTTCTTCAAGGCCAGCAAATCCGCCACATCGGCGGGCGCCAACGCAGCGGTCACTTTTTCATCGTAGGCCCGAATGATTTCGAAGATGCTGCCCAGATAGCCTTCGAGGGTGCTGACGTTGGAATGGACGAAGCCGATCGGGTTGTTCAGCTCATGGGCCACACCGGCGGCAAGCTGGCCGAGGGAGGCCATTTTTTCGGATTGCAGCAACTTGTTCTGCGCGTCTTCCAGCTTGCGATTGAGTTCGCGCTGGTGCGCCAGGGAAGTGGCCAGTTGCTCCCGCTCCCGGCGCAATTCCACTTCGGCGGCAACCCGGTCGGTCACGTCGCTGGCATAGACGACCACCCGCGGCGGATTGCCGGGCACCGGATAAACCGTGACGTGGAAGGTGCGGTCTTTTCTGGCCGCATCGATTTCGCTGGTCCTGCCCGTGCTGGCCACCTCGGCAATCTGGTCGCTGACCGGAATGCCGAACTCCGGGGGCAGCAGGTCGAACAGGTTCTGGCCATACAAGCGGGCCGGCGTGGAATGAAACGGCTCGGCGCCAATGCGGTTGATGGCCATGATCACGCCTTCCGGTGTAATCATGGCAATGAGCTGGTCGGCGCTGTCGAGCACCGCACTGAGCGTGGCGGTGCGCTCCAGGACCCGGGATTCCAGAATCGCGTTATGGTCGCGCAGGACGTCCTGGGCCTGCTTGAACTTCAGGTGATTGCGAATGCGCGCGAGCAGGATCGCCGGCCGCAGCGGCTTGGTGATGTAGTCGGCGGCCCCCAGCGACAGCCCGTGCTGCTCGTCCTCATCATTGACGCGGGCCGTTACGAAGATCACCGGAATGTCCCGCGTGGCAGCGCTGCTGCGCAAACGCTGGATGACCTCGTAGCCGTCCATCTCCGGCATCATCACGTCGAGCAATATCAGGTCCGGCGGTGGGGTCTGGGCGGCGATCTGCAAGGCCAGTGGTCCCGATTCGGCCGTCAGCACATGGAAATGCCCCTCCAGCATCCGGCTCACCCCTTTCAGGTTGATCCGCGAATCATCCACGACCAGTATCGTGGGAACGACAGCCCCCGCACCGGACGTCTGCTCCCCCTCCGAGGCAGGCACCATGTCACGCTCTCCGCTCTTGTCCATCAAGGCGAGCTTACGGGTTTTGCGGCGGGGGACTTGAGTGCAGAGCAAAAATATCCCGGGCATGGCGAGCGGAGGCCAACGAAAAAACCCGCCACAAGGGCGGGTTTTTGTCTGGAATTTCTGGTGCGTCCTGACGGAATCGAACCGCCGACCTCCACGATGTCAACGTGGCGCTCTAACCAGCTGAGCTAAGGACGCAATCTGCGCCGGCTGCAAAAAAAATCGCGCAGCAGCGAAAGGGGGGCGGATTATAAATCGATTTTGCTGCTTTGCAATACCCCCGCGTGCGATGCGGGGTGTGCGGGCATATCAACCCTGGGTCAGCAGATGGACCAGTGCGGCATGGGGGACGGGGCGACTGAACAGGTAGCCCTGCCCGGCCCCGCAGCCAAGGCGGAACAAAATCGCGGCCTGTTCGGGACGCTCGATGCCTTCGACGATGATCTCCATGTGCATGGAAGTGGCGATCGCCACGATGGCTTCAACAATGGCGATGCCGTCCGGCTTCTCGGGCAGGTACTGGACGAAGGAGCGGTCGATCTTGATGCGATCGATCGGCAGGTCGCGCAGCACGCTGAGGGAGGAGTAGCCGGTGCCGAAGTCGTCGATGCTGATCGAAATGCCGATGGCTTTCAGCGCACCAAGGATTTCGACGCTCTGCTCGATCACCTGCAGCGTGCTCTCGGTGATTTCCAGCTCCAGACAGGCCGGTGGAAAGCCCGTGCGGGCCAGCGTGTCGCGCACGGTAACGACGAAGTCTTCACGGGTGAATTCGCGGGCCGATACATTGACCGCCAGACCCAGTTGCTGACCGAGACTTTCGCTCAATCCCAGAATGTCGCGGCAGGCGCGCTCCAGCACCCAGCGGCCAAGGCTGTCGATGACACCGCTTTCCTCGGCAATCGGGATGAAGCGCACCGGCGGGATCATTCCCAGCTCGGGATGGTTCCAGCGCACCAGCGCCTCCACGCCAAAGATGCGGCCATCGGCCAGATCAACCTGGGGCTGGTAATAGACCAGCAACTGTTCCTCTTCGATGGCCCGGCGCAGGCCCTGCTCCATGCTCAGGCGCTCGTTGCTGCGCTCGGCCATGCCCTGCGAATAGAACTGGTAGCGGTTGCGGCCGGCCGCCTTGGCCGAATACATGGCGATGTCGGCAGCACGCATCAGTTCGTGACGATCGCTCCCGTTGTCCGGATAGACGGCGATGCCGATGCTCCCCGATACCGTGACGCTTTCATTGCCCAGGCTGACCGGCGTACCCAGCGCATGGAGAATTTTGCGGGCCAGATCGGCAGCGTAATCCGGGCTGGTGCCACCGGCCAGGACGACAAACTCGTCGCCCCCCAGACGGGCGATGGTGTCGGTACCGCGCAGCACGTTGCGCAGGCGTCCGGCCACCACGCGCAGCAGTTCGTCGCCCATGATGTGACCGAGGGTGTCGTTGACCACCTTGAAACTGTCGAGATCGAGGAACAGCAGCAAGCAGTGCTGCTGCAGCCGGCGCGCCTGCTCGATGGCCTGTTCGATGCGGTCATCGAAGAGCAGGCGGTTGGGCAGGCCGGTCAGGGGATCGTGGTGAGCCAGATGGTGGAGCTTCTCCTCGGCCACATGCATTTCGCTGACATCCGAAAAGGCGATCACGTAATTGCTGACACTTCCGCCCGCATTGCGCACCACGCTAAGGCTCTGCCACGCCGGAAAACGCTCGCCATTCCGCCGGTGACAAAAGACCTCGCCCTGCCAGTAGCCCTCCGGGCTGGCCTCGAGGGCCGCAAAGACGTCCCGGCCTCCCGCCCCGTCACGCCGTACCCGCAGCAATACGTCGGTATCGAAGCCGAGGGCATCGACCTCGCTGTAACCGGTGATGCGCGTAAAGGCCGCATTGACGGCACTGATGCGGTACTCGGCGTTGACAATCACCAGGGCCTCGGCTGCCGTATGGAAAACGACGCTGGACTGGCGCAGGCGATCTTCGGTCTGGTGGCGCTGGGTGACATCCTGCAACACGCCCACGACCCGCCGTTCGGCGTTGGCCCCCTGGTGCACCTTGACGTTGGCTTCCAGAAAGTGCGGACCACCGTTGTTGCGGGCAGTGCGGAATTCGATGCGCACGGCCTCCGGGCCGGACAGTGCATCGCTGAGGCCGGACACAACCCGCTCGCGATCGCCGGCGTGGACACGGGCCAGAAAGGAGTGCTCCCAGGAATCATCCAGCGGCATCTGGCGGTCGCCGAACATGGCCGTGAGGTGGCCGTCGCCATGCATGCGGTCGTCCTGCGGCTGCCATTCGAAGACGCCGAGGGATGCGGCATCCATCGCCAGCTTGAGGCGCAGTTCGCTCTTCTCGACGGCCACCTCGACCTCGCGGCGGGCCAGCGCCATCTGGATCGATGCGTGCAGTTCGCGAATGTCCCACGGTTTGACCAGATAGCCGAAAGGGCGACTGTCCAGCGCCCGGCGCAGGGTGTCATCTTCGGCAAAGGCGGTCAGGTAGATGACCGGGATCTGATGTTGCGACTGGATGGTGGTGGCTGCCTCGACACCATCCATGACCCCTTCGAGGTGGATATCCATCAACACCAGGTCAGGCGCCACATCGGCCACGCATTCCACCGCCTGCTCGCCGCTCCCCACCATCGCACCGACGCGGTAACCCAGGGACTGGAGCTGGTTCTTGAGGTCGAAAGCCACGACGCGCTCATCTTCGACGAGCATCAGCTTGATCTGTCGGGGAGTAGTCATGAGGATCTCCGCATCGAGGGAACGGATGGAAAGCGTAGCGAAAAACGCGCGCCCGGCCCACCTTCCACGGTAAAGCGACCGCCAAGCTGGTCAGCCAGCAAGGGGACGAGCTGCAATCCCAGCGATGTCACGTTCGCCAGGTCGAAGGCGTCGGGCAGACCGGCACCATTGTCGGCAACAACCAGTTCCAGTTCATCGTCCAGCGCCTGCAGTTCGATGCGCACTTCCCCTTTGCGCCCAGCGGGGAAGGCATGCTTGAAGGCGTTGGTGACCAGTTCGGTGACCACGAGGCCGCAGGGAATCGCCCGCTCCAGATCAAGGAAGAGAGGAGCCGCAGGCAGGGCCCGGCGCAGGGAAATGTGGGTGCTGTCTTCACGATAGCTGCTGAGCAGCAACTGCGCCAGACGTTCAAGGTACTCGCCGAGATCGATGCGGGAATAGTCCTTGCGTTCGTAGAGCAGCTGGTGCGTCAGCGCCATGGCGCGCACACGGTTCTGGCTCTCGGCCAGGATGGCGCGCAGACGCGTGTCGCTGGTGTGGGTGGCCTGCAGGTTGAGCAGGCTCGAGACGACCTGCAGGTTGTTTTTCACCCGGTGGTGCACCTCGTTGAGCAACACCGTTTTTTCCTGCAGCGCCCGCTCCAGCTTCTGCTGGGCCCGCTGGCGCTCGGTAATGTCGACGATGGAGGCCAGCACCATGATGCCCTCCTCGGTCTCGATCGGGTTGAGGCCGATCTCCACCGGAAATTCGCTGCCATCCTGGTGGCGGGCGTAAAGGTCGCGGCCGCTGCCCATCGGGCGTGGATGGGGATCGGCCAGAAAACCCGTCCGATAGGCCGGATGGTGACCGGAAAACTTCTCCGGAATCAGCTTCTCGACAAGCTGCCCCAGCAACTCCTCACGGGGATAACCGAAGACGCGTTCGGCCTGGGCGTTGATCAGGACGATGCGCCCCTCCCGATCCACCATGACCATCGCCGTCGGCGCCCATTCGACAACACGTCGAAAGGACGCCTCCCCCGCCAGAGGAATGCTTGCATGGGATGTCTTGTTCATGCGCGTTCCCTTCGCCAATGAAGCTGGTCACCGTCTGGTGTAAAGAGAGACGCTCCAGCACTGCCATAGATGTTCGATACCGCCGAAGGACGGCGGTTCCCTTGGGCCGGCACTCATCCGCTGACGCAAAAAGCCAACCTGGCCGGTCATGCCCGCTTGACGCCATGGCGCAGAATGGCCCTGACCATCCGTTCCGGATCGATGGGCTTGGCCAGGTGAGCCACCATGCCGGCGGCGAAGCAGCGCGCCCGCTCCTCGTCGAAGGCGTGGGCAGTCTGGCCGATCACCGGCAGCGCCGGGGCCAGGACGTGGATTTCGCGGGTGGCGGCATAACCGTCCATCACCGGCATCTGCACATCCATGAGCACCACATGGAAGGCCCCGGCGCCGCTGGCACGCAGGCAATCCACCGCTTCCTGGCCATTGCCGGTCAGGGTGACGCAGGCCCCCTCCTCCAGCAGCAGTTCTTCCAGCACCATCTGGTTGACCTCGTTGTCCTCGGCCACCAGTACGTTGTAGCCGGCCAGGCGTGCGCCCGGCGCACCTTGCGGCACGTCGGCCAGACAGGCCTCCCCGGCGTCGACGCCCTCCATGCTCACCAGCGCGCTGGGCAAACGGACTTCGAATACGCTGCCCTTGCCCGGCTCGCTCTCGGCCCGCAGGGTGCCCCCCATCAGCTCGACGATACGGTGGGTGATGGTGAGTCCCAGCCCGGTGCCGCCAAACTTGCGGGTGATGGAGTTGTCGGCCTGCTCGAAGGGCGCAAAGACCTTGGCGATCTCCGCGGCACTCATGCCGATGCCGGTATCCCGCACCTGAAACAGCAAGTGCTCGCCGTCATGACTGGCGCTGAGGGTCACACTGCCGTTCTCGGTGAACTTGATGGCGTTGGAGAGCAGGTTGAGGAGTACCTGGCCGATGCGTAGCGGGTCGGCCATGCAACGGGACGGCAGCGGCGAAGCGCGATGGAAGCGCAAGGCCAGACCCTTGGCCTGGGCCCGCTCTTCCATCAATTCGAGGGTTTCGCCAATGACCTTGCCCGGATCAAGCGGAATCACCTCGACACGCAACTTGCCGGCCTCAATCTTCGAGAAATCGAGAATGTCGTTGATGATGCCCAGCAACAACTGGCCCGAGGAGACGATGCGCGCAAAAGTGTCCTGCGCCCTGTCCCGCCCCTGGCTTTCCCGATAGCCGATATGGGCCAGCCCGAGCACCCCGTTGAGGGGCGTGCGGATCTCGTGGCTCATGTTGGCGAGGAACTCGCTCTTCACCCTGGCCAGGCGCTCCGCCTCGGCACGGGACGCTTCCAGGTCGGCTGTGCGCTCCACCACCAGTTCCTCCAGGCTGTCCCGGTAACGGGCCAGCTCCCGGTCCTTCATGACCCGGTCGGTGATGTCCTGCAGGATGGCGATGCCGCCAACGATGCACCCCGCCTCATCCCGCACCGGCGCGCAGTTCATCGCAATGTTCAGGTTCTGCCCGGCATAGCTCGTCTGATAGGGGCCCTCATACTCGCCAAAGCTCCCCTCGATGGCCGCCCGCATGGCCGGAATGACACGCCGGTCCTTCAGCGCGCTGCAGTCCAGCTTGAGCATGTAGTCGTGGGGCACATTCATGATCTGGGCGAACTGCAGGTTGCAATAGCTCACCTTCAGGTCGTTGTTGAAATGCAGAATGCCCACCGGCGAGTGCTGAAGCAGCAAGCGGTAACGTTCCTCGCTATCCCGCAGGGCGATCTCGGCCAGCTTGCGGTCGGTCACGTCCGACTGCACGCCTTCCCACAGCAACTCCCCGTCATCGAGGATCGTCGGCGTGGACAGCACCGACACCCAGCGCAAGGCCCCGCCCACCACGACCCGGCCCTCCCATTCAAACGGTCCCGGATGGCGCAAGACCGCCCGGCAACGCGCCGCGAAACCGGCCGCATCGCCGGGATGCAGACAGCGCAGCACCACGCGGGCATCGTCGAGCACTGCCTGGACGGTGACGCCCAGTTGTTCGCAGAAACGTGGGCTCACATAGACAAAAGTGATCCTGCCGTCCTGCCCGACCTTTTGCTTGAAGACCCCGACGGGAATCCGCGCAACCAGTTTTTCATGCTCGTCGAGAGCCGCCTGCAGGGACGCCTCGGCACACTGGCGTTCGGTAATGTCCTGTACGGCGCCATGCACGCTCACCAGCTTGCCGGCGGCATCCCGCTCGGCCACACCGAGGGCATGAATCCAGCGGATTTCGCCACTCGGACGGACGATGCGGCAGATCCGGTCGTAGGGCCGCCCCTCCTGCAGCAAACCCCCGACAAAGTCAGCCAAGACAGCCTCCCGGTCGGCCGGATGGAGCGCCTCGGACCACTCCCGCTCCCCCAGAACGGCACTCGGCGGCACACCGAAAATCTCCAGCAAGCGTGGCGAACTCTGCGGCACCCTGCTCACCAGATCGATGGAATAGATCCCCAACCCGGCAACCAGCTCGGCCGCCCCGAGCGCCCGGTCCCGGTCGCGCAGATCCAGCAGGGCCGCTTCCAGATGCGTCTTGCTGTCCTGCAGGCGCTCGGTGTAGTGCTGCTGACGATGGTAAAGACGGCCGATCAGGATGGCCGAGCCCACGGTGATCAACATGAACAACGTCAGCAGGCAAACGGTTTCGACAAGCTCGCGGCGCCACGCCTGGAGGTAATCGTCACTGGCCATGCCAACCACCAGCAGAAAGGGCAGCCCGGCCACCCGGCGGACGGAATTGATCCGCTCCGGACCGTCGGAAGTTTTGGGGGCATGGTAGGTGGCACTGCTCTGGCCCGCGGCCATGAGGGCGCGAAACTGCCCGGATGTCTGGCTATCCCCAACCTGGCCGGCAGAGCCGGCCACCGGCGGATGGTGGGCAATCAAGCTTAAATCCTCGTAGCGCAGGATGGCACTGCCTCCGGGCCCCAGTTGCGGCCTTGCCAGCGCTTCAGAGACGGTGGCCACGGGCACAATCGCCGACACCACGCCGGCGAAGGAGCCATCCGGGTGATTGAAGCGCCGCACAAAGGGGATCACCCAGCCAGGCATCAGTCGCCCGACAACCGGGCGCGATACGAACAAGCCACGCTGGGGCTCGGCCCGCAATATCTTGAAGAACTCCCGATCGGCCACGCTGATGCGCGCCGACGGACCGGCGTGGGAAGTCCACTGCGCCTTGCCGTGCTCATCGAAAACCCGGATGCCTTCCGCCTCCGGCAACCAGTTCTTGTAGCGCGCCAGCATGGCCATGACGAACTCGTCGCGGGCGGGGCCGCTCTGCCCGGCCCGCTCTTCCCGCTCCAGCTCGTCCACCACCGCCCGCAGGGTCACGTCGATGGTCCGACCGCTGCGCGCCATGCTCTCGTCGAGCACATGCACCAGATTGCGGGTGGTCTGCCGGGCCAGTTCTTCCGCCCGCTGGTGGCTGTCGTACAAACTGACGCCACCCAGCAGCAGGGCCGCCAGATTGCTGAGCACCACGGCGACGGTCAACAGCCGGATGAAGCGCCACGGGCGCAAGACCTCACCCCCCTCTTCACACATCGGCGAAGAGCGGGTCACGAGAGGGTCCGGGAGACCTGACGCATTCATGGTCTGACCCTGAACGGGTCAAGGGTGGGGGGCTCACACCAGTCAATCATGGCTTGCTATCGGCCTGCGACGCCGACTCTGAAGGCCTGAGCGTCACCGGCCTGACACCTGGGCACCACACCCCCGTCACAGGGACACGGCACATTGGCGGAATGGATACCCAGCCCCTGCGCCACGCTGGCCGCCGCCCACTTGCCTGGTCCCTTCTGTGGCTGCCCGCGCTGCTGCTGACCAGCACCGACGCCCTGGCCTGGGGCCTGTACACCCACGTCTATTTCGCCCAGCTTTTATTGTGGGCGATTCCCCTCGCCGACCCGGCCCTGCGCCGCCTGGCCCGTCGCCACCCGAAGCTGGTGATGGCCGGCGCCTGTCTGCCCGACGTGGCCCTGACCGCCCGCAGCGCCGGTGCCGACCTGCTGACCACCAGCCACCGCTGGCCGCAACTGCACATCCTGATGGACGCCGCCCGCAGCGACGCCGAACACGCCGCCGTGCTCGGCTATGCCAGCCACCTGATGGCCGACATCATTGCCCACAACCACTTTGTACCGGCCCACGAGCGCCTGTGGTTCGAATCGGAAATCGCCACCCACGTGGCCGTCGAATGGGCCATGGACCACCACGTGGCGGGCCAGCTGTTCACCCGCCCCGCCGAACTGCTGCACAGCGAGCGGGAGACCCTCACCCCGCTGATGTCGCGGGCCTTCCACTGCCACCCGGACAATGTCGGCCAGGCCCTCGCCACCCTCACCCGCGGCGAAAGCTGGCTGCGCACCAGCCGCGTGCACGCCGGGCTGTATCACGCCGCGCGCTTCATCGACAAACGCGTGCAGCGCCGCTTCAACCTCTACCTCGGCCACACCGCCCGCCGCCTCGGCCAGCTCGACCGCCTGCTCGACGGGGAGCTGCCCGGCTGGCTGGCCGAAGTCGAACCCCTCGCCGCCCGCGCCCGACTCGACTGCGCCCCGCGCCGCCTGCTGCGCGCCTGCCTGCCGCTGCCCGAAGACCTGTTCCTGAAAGCCTGACCGACCCTACGGCCGGACCATATCCTCCGGGCGAACCCAGCGCTCGAAATCCTCATCCGTCACATAGCCCAGCGCCAGCGCCGCCTCGCGCAGTGACGTGCCCTGATGATGGGCCTGCTTGGCGATTTCCGAAGCGCGGTCGTAGCCGATGTGCGGGCTGAGGGCGGTGACCAGCATCAGCGAGCGCGCCACCAGTTCGGCGATGCGCGGCACGTTGGCCTCGATACCACGGGCACAGTGCACATCGAAACTGCGCATGCCGTCGGCCAGCAGGCGAACGCTGGACAGGAAGTTGTGGATGATCAGCGGCTTGAAGACGTTGAGTTCAAAGTTGCCCGATGCGGCGCCGACCGTCAGCGCCACGTCGTTGCCGAAGACCTGGCAACACAGCATCGTCATCGCCTCGCACTGGGTCGGATTCACCTTGCCGGGCATGATCGAGCTGCCCGGCTCGTTCTCGGGAATCGACAGTTCGCCCAGCCCCGAGCGCGGACCGGAGGCCAGCCAGCGCACGTCGTTGGCGATTTTCATCAGCGCCGTGGCCAGGGTTTTGAGGGCGCCGTGGGCGCTGACCAGCGCATCGTGGCCCGCCAGCGCGGCGAACTTGTTGGGGGCACTGCGAAACGGCCGCCCGCTCCGATCGGCCAGCACCTGTGCCACCCGTTCGCCAAAGCCCGGCGGCGCGTTGAGCCCGGTGCCCACTGCGGTGCCGCCAACGGCCAGCGCCTCCAGCGCCGGCAGGGTTGCCACGATGGCCTGCTCGGCGTGATCGAGCTGGGCCACCCAGCCGGACATTTCCTGCCCGAGGGTCAGCGGCGTGGCGTCCTGCAGATGGGTGCGACCGATTTTCACGATATCGGCAAACTCCGCCGCCTTCGCCGCCAGGGTCGCCCCCAGCGCCAGCAGGGCCGGCCGCAGCGCGTCGTGCAGACTGCTCACCGCCGCCACATGCATGGCGGTCGGAAAGATGTCGTTGGACGACTGGCCAAGGTTCACGTGATCGTTGGGATGCACCCGCCGACCCATCCCGCGCTCGCCACCGAGCAGCTCCGAAGCGCGGTTGGCGAGCACTTCGTTCATGTTCATGTTGGTCTGGGTACCGGAGCCGGTCTGCCACACGGACAGGGGAAAGGCCTCCGGATGGGCACCACCGAGGACTTCGTCGGCCGCTGCGATGATGACTGCCGCGGTGTCGCCCGGCAGCAGGCCAAGCTCGCCATTGACTGCCGCGCAGGCGCGCTTGACCTCGGCCAGCGCCAGCAACAGCGCCGTCGGCATGCGTTCGGTGGAGATCGCGAAGTGATGCAGGGAACGCTGGGTCTGGGCGCCCCACAGGGCGCTGGCAGGGACATCGATGGGGCCGAAAGCGTCCCGTTCGGTACGGGTCGGGGTTGTCATGGGCGTCTCCTCTAGGCGGGGGATCCCTTCAGTGTAGTCCCCGTGGGTCGGACTTCAGTCCGACAGCGCACGTTCAGCCAGGGGCTGTCGGACTGAAGTCCGACCCACTGTTCACACCAGGGCGATGGCCGCGTTGGCGACGAGCGCGCCAATGGCAGCGCCAGCCAGCACATCGCTGGGATAGTGCAGGCCCAGCACCGGACGGGACACCGCCACCAGCAGCGCAAAGCCGAATACCGACAAAGCCAGGGCCGGAAAGTGATGCGCCAGGATCAACGAGAAGCTCATCGCGTGCAGGGTGTGGCCGGAGGGAAAACTGAACTTGTCGAGCGGACAGCCGGCACACACCACGTCGCTGACCACCTCGAAAGGACGCGGGCGCAGGGTGTGCAGCTTGAGCAGCTTATACACCGCCACCCCGACCACACCGGCCACCACCATTTGCTTGAGGGCCGGCAGCGCCTCGGTGCCAAACAGGGCATACAGGCAGGCGGCGAGCGAATACCAGGCCACCCCGTCGCCCAAGCGGCTCACCGCCCGCATCAGGTCGCGCAGGCCGCGGTAGCGGGACAGGCGATTGGAACGTACCGCCAGGCGGTCGTCGAGCAATTGCAGGCGGGCGGGCAGGGCGAACATGGCGTTACCTCCGGGCAGAAACGGGCGAGCTCAGGATGACCTGGCGCTGGAGGGCGACCAGACGTTCGACGATGGCGTGCCAGGCAAGGCTCGCCACCCGCTCCCGCGCCGCAAGGCGCTGGCGGGCACGCAATTCGGGAGATTCGGCGAGGCGCACGGCTCCGCTCACAAAGGCGGCTTCGTCACCGGGCTCGACCAGCCAGCCGTGCACCTGGTGGGTAATCAGCTCCAGCGCTGCGGCGTCCCGGTAGGCCACCACCGGCAGGCCGCTGGCGAGGGCCTCGGCGACCACGTTGCCGTAGGTTTCGCTGAGGCTCGGAAAGAGGAACAGATCGCCGCTGGCGTAGTGCTCGGCGAGCAGTTCGCCGGTGCGCGGGCCGGTGAAGATGGCGCGCGGCTGACGCGTCCGCATGGCCTCCAGCGCCGGACCGCTACCGACCATGATCAGGCGGGCCCGGGGCTGACGGGCCTGGATGACCTCGAAGGCCTTTTCCAGCAGGGCCAGGTTTTTCTCGGGAGCGATGCGCCCGACGTACACCACGGCCAGATCATCCGGCTCCAGGCCCCAGCTGCGCCGCAGGGCGCCACTGCGCCGGGCCGGATCGAAGAGCCTGGTATCGACCCCGCGAGACACCACATCGACCCGCGGAATGCCCTGCTCCGCCAGCTCACCGCACAGGGCACGGGTCGGCACCAGCGTCAGGTTGGCGCGGTTGTGGAACTTGCGCAGGTAGGCGGCGATCGGGCGCTTGAGCCAGCCGACCCCGTAGTGCCCGGTATAGCGATGAAAGTTGGTGTGGAACTCGCTGATGACCGGCAGATTGAGCTTGCGGGCGGCGGTGAGAGCCGACCAGCCCAGCGGGCCTTCGGTCACCACCTGCACCACGTCCGGACGCTGAATCGACCAGCGCCGCAGCAGTACCTTCCTGGCCGGCAGGCCGAGCTGCAGATTGGCATAGCGGGGTAGCGGAATGCCGCGGGAGAGCATCTCCTCGATGCCCTCGCTACCGTCGGGCAAAAGGATGCTGCCACCTTCGTGAGCCTGCCGCGGCCGGATCAGATCGACCCGGTGCCCGGCGGCGACAAGACCGTCCACCATCCGGCCAGTGGTCATCGCCACCCCGTTGATTTCGGGCGGATAGGTTTCGGTCACCACGGCAACCCGAAGGGAGCTCAGCTGGCTAACGATTTCCTGGCAAACGAGTCCGGCGCGGTCCATGCAGCCAGTGTTGCGGCGGCATGCTGCACAGGTGTTACGGCGAGGTGATGGCTGGGTGACGGGGCGTCCGCACCCTGGCACGCGAACCCTGTTCCCCCGGGCCGGTCAGAGAGGCAGACTTGCGGCACTCCCGTTCAACCCACCACCAAGGAAATGCATGAAAGCCACACTCCTCGCCGCCCTCCTGAGTCTGGCCAGCCTCAATGCCGTGGCCGCCGACGTCACCCCGCTGGCCACCATCCCGTCACTGGATGTACCCCGCTACATGGGCACCTGGTACGAAATCGCCCGCTATCCCAACTGGTTCCAGAAGAAATGCGCCGGCGCCTCGCGGGCAGACTACAGCCTGAAAGGCGACGGGACGGTACAGGTCATCAACCGCTGCCGGCTGGCCAGCGGCGAGATGGATTCGGCAACGGGCACGGCCCGCCAGATCGGACCCGCCACCTCGCCGAAGCTGGAGGTGCGCTTCGCGCCGGCCTGGCTGTCTTTCCTGCCGGCCGTGTGGGGCGATTACTGGGTGATCGACCTGGACGAGAAGTACCAGCTGGTCGCCGTCGGTGAGCCGACCCGGGAATACCTGTGGGTGCTGTCACGCACGCCAAAGGTCGACCCGCAGGCCTACGAGGCGCTCCTCGGCCGGCTGGCTGGCAAGGGTTTCGACCTGCAGAAACTGCAGGTCTCTCCGCAGGACTAAATCTCGTCCTCGTCAGCCGGCCGCTCGGCCGCCGCGGCGAGGGCCCGGCCGGCCTGGCGGACGTCCTCTTCGTGCTGGGCGGCGTCGATGACTTCCATCACTTCGTCGAGGTTCACGGCGACTTCGGTCTCCGCGAAAATGCCGGTGAGTTCGCTCTCCGGGTGGAGCGCGCCGTTCTCGTAGAGGGCCCAGATTTCCGGGCCGTAACGGGTCTGCAGCAGCGCCGGGGCGAACTGGCCAAAGTAGTCGGCCAGGTTGTCCACGTCGCGCTCAAGCATGCGCTGGGCGTTGTTGTTGGCGGCGGCATCCACGGCCTGCGGCAGGTCGATGATGACCGGCCCGTTGCTGTCCACCAGCACGTTGTACTCGGACAGATCGCCGTGCACGATGCCGGCACACAGCATGTACACCACCTGACGAATCAGCATGGCGTGGTACTTGATCGCCTCTTCTTCGGTCAGGGACAGGTCGTTGAGGCGCGGCGCCGGTTCGCCGTCGGCGTCAGCCACCAGTTCCATCAGCAGCACGCCTTCATGGAAGTTGTAGGGCGTCGGCACGCGCACACCAGCCGCGGCGAGGCGCCGCAGGGCGTCCACCTCGGCGTGCTGCCAGGCCGACTCCTGCTCCTGGCGGCCGTAGCGCGAACGCTTGGCCATGGCGCGGGCCTGGCGACTGTTCTTCACCTTGCGGCCTTCGGTGTAGTCCACCGCGGTGTGGAAGCCCCGTTTGTTGGCCTCCTTGTACACCTTGGCGCAGCGGATTTCGTCGCCGCACTGGACCA
>ERZ724525.185-NODE-185-length-32479-cov-6.423637_pt1 | contig 32479 bp, 29 predicted proteins | sample MGYA00376058_ERZ724525 | MGnify/ENA primary metagenome ERZ724525 (study PRJEB28724, sample SAMN07190888) | wastewater metagenome | isolation source: influent of sewage treatment plant in Hong Hong | place: USA: Christiansburg, Virginia | collected 2016-03-01 ... | reverse complement strand
TGTGCTGTGCTGTGCTGTGCTGTGCTGTGCTGTGCTGTGCTGTGCTGTGCTGTGCACGCAAAGAACGTCGCTTGCGCCACATCTTTGTTGGGTATCACTATTTCACGTGTCTGCAAAGTAATTCTGTGTTTACCTTCAATAGACTCAAGAATTTTTTCAGCAATGCGTCGACCATTTGCAACGATTTCTGGTAATTGCTCTAATAATGACTTCGCCATATAGGCTCCTTAACTGTTAGGATATAAAATATTTAAAATTGAGTGTTTAAATTAAAAAATTGCTTTTATCAGTAATAATCACTTGTTTCAATGCACTGACCCACCGTTTGGCAGGCAAATCGTACAGCTCTTTAACAACCGCAGCACGCTCATACAAGTCAGCCCATTCAACACTCAATGCAGCACCTTTGAATGCCAATGCGATGCGGTTGCCTTCATGGATCTCAGGCAAGGCCACCACCCGCCCATCAAATGCGGCGTTGAGGTTTTTCATGTTTTTTTCAAAACTGGGGTGATCGCCAAACAAATTAACGGTCAACATGCCAGTGTCATTCAAAGCGTTGAAACAGTCGCGATAAAAAACTTCACTGTCGCATACGGGTCCACGCGCTGTGGCATCGTACAAGTCCACTTGCAACACATCAAACCCGCCCTGCTGTTCGGCGACCCATGTCGCCGCATCCGACTCAATGACCTGAATGCGTTCCTCGGCACTTGGCAATTTGAACATGGTATAGGCGGCATTGACCACGGCTGAATTCAATTCAACCACGGTGCTGTGGGTTTTTGGCATGTATTTCCAAATGAATTTGGTCAACGAAGCGCAACCCATACCAAGTTGAGCCACGCGCGCGGGCTCTTCAAGGAACAAAATGTACGCCATCATCATGCGGGCGTATTCGAGCTCGAGCTTAAAAGGTTTTCGCAAATTCATTGCGCCTTGCACCCAAGGGGTGCCAAAGTGCAAATAACGGACATCTCCTATTTCCGAAAAAGAAATCGGTTCATTTTTATATTTGGTTTTTGGACTGTTTTTTGTACTTTTCATAGTGATTCTCTATTGACCCAATTGACAACGGTCATGACGCATTCATTTCAAAGGACGTATAATAACGCATAATTTGAACCCCCTTAGATGAAACAAAGGAAACACATGTCAGTCACAACACAACACCATCCATTATTGATCTTGGGCTCAGGTCCTGCGGGTTATACTGCGGCAGTTTATGCGGCACGTGCAAATCTGAACCCCGTGCTCATCACCGGCTTGGAACAAGGCGGTCAACTGATGACGACAACCGATGTCGAAAACTGGCCAGCGGATGCGGATGGCGTTCAAGGGCCTGAATTGATGAGTCGTTTTCAAGCACATGCGGAGCGTTTCAACACACAGATGATTTACGACACCATCCACACCACTTATTTAACCGAAAAACCAATGCGTTTGATTGGTGATGCGGGTGAATACACTTGTGACGCGTTGATTATTGCGACGGGTGCTTCGGCACAATACCTCGGATTGCCCTCTGAAGAAACATTTGCGGGTCGTGGCGTGTCGGCGTGTGCGACGTGCGACGGTTTCTTTTACCGTGGTAAACCCGTTGCTGTTGTCGGCGGTGGCAATACTGCGGTTGAAGAAGCATTGTATTTGTCAAACATTGCCAGCCACGTGACGGTGGTTCATCGCCGTGATAAATTCCGCGCTGAACCCATTTTGATTGACCGATTGATGGCCAAAGAAGCCGAAGGCAAAGTGACGATTGAATGGAATCACACGCTGGATGAGGCTTTGGGCGATGACACGGGTTTAACGGGTTTGCGTTTAAAAGATTTTAACAATGGCACGACCAAAGACATCAAAGTGGATGGCGTGTTCATTGCCATTGGTCACAAACCAAACACCGATATTTTTGCAGGTCAAATTGACATGGAAAATGGTTACATCAAGACCCAAAGCGGCTTGGTGGGCAATGCAACCGCCACCAACATTGCAGGCGTGTTTGCAGCGGGTGACGTACAGGATCACATCTATCGTCAAGCCATCACCAGCGCAGCAAGCGGTTGTATGGCCGCGTTGGATGCACAACGTTATTTGAAAGCCCTGCACGGATAATTTGACATCGCACTGATGCGGTTGTTGTTTTACCTCGCCCTACTTGAATAAAAGTAGGGTTTTACTTTTCTAGAGTGATGCATGAAAGCAAAATCCTACGGCTTGGCCGATTTAAATCAACTACAAAAAGCGTTGCAACACGAAGCCAAAATACGCGAAGTGGAACAGCTCGCACAAAAAAAACAAGCGGCATTGCACAGCAGAATGACCAACGAATTTAAAACTGCGGTCAAACAAGTCACGCCATTGAAAAATAAAAATCATTTTATTCACCCACCGCGCGACTTGAAGCTCCCCGACATCAAGCCTGCCATGGTGACAAAAAAACCACACAAAGATAAATTGTCCGATGGATTCGATGCGCGCCACTTGCGCGATGATGAGCTGGGCACTTATGTGCGCAAGGGCATTCCAGAATCCTTATTGAAAAAACTGCAAAAAGGCGATTGGCCGATTGACTTGCGCATGGATTTACATGGCAAAACCAGTGAAGAAGCGCGCATCGCCACCAGTGCATTTTTGTATCGTGCGTTGAGCGAACAAGCGCGTGTGGTGTCGATCATTCATGGTCAAGGCTTTGGCTCGCAGACAGGTCACGCTGTGCTCAAACAAAGCGTGCGCAATTGGCTGGTGCAAAATGACAGCGTGCTGGCGTTTTGTGCAGCTCCAGCCCGTGCAGGTGGGCATGGTGCTGTGTTGGTGTTGATGCACCACACAGCGGATGCCATTCAACGTCCTTAAGCAGACACATGAGGCTTTAAAAAAGAGGTTTTTATACGCTCCACGTAACATCAATACGTAACATCAATACGTAACAATAAGCAGTAATACAAATAAGCAACAATATCAATGTCCCCCCATCTTTTGCTTTGGCAATGCAAATGAACTGACATGTTTATATTCACTGGATAAGTCCCCCAGTAAAAGTAAACGTTCAAAGATATAATTTACGCTACAATATTTCACCATCATGTTCCCTACCACTGTCATTAAACTCCTCCCATTCATCGAAGCCATTGGCATCATTGCTTTTTGCGTGTCTGGCTTCATCAGTGCACAACAGCGTAAGTTTGATGCGATTGGTGTGTTCATCATTGGCTTCGTGACCGCTTTTGGCGGTGGGACGTTGCGCGATATTTTATTGGATCGACGGCCATTTTATTGGGTTCAACATCAAAACTATGTGATCGCCATTTTTGTGTGCTCTTTAATTGCAGGCACCATCATGGACTTCATGCACCGTGTATTGCCGCGCCGCGCCATGCTGATCGCTGATGCGATGGGGCTCGGTTTATTCACTGTAACCAGCACGGCATTGGCATTGGATGCAGGCATGCCTGTGTTTGTGGCTTCGATGTTGGGTGTGATTGGTGCCGCTTTCGGTGGTGTGATTCGCGACATACTGTGTGGCGATACGCCTTTATTGCTGACCGACAGCCGACCTTATGCCAGCTGTGCTTTTGCGGGGGCATGGGTGTATATTATTTTACAAAAAATAGAAATGAATGACATTTTCAGCCTCATCATTTCCAGTGGCTTGATTGTGGTACTGCGTTTGGCCAGCATCAAATTCAAATGGAAGGTGCCAGCCAGTTTCTAAAAATAAAATCCAGAGGCAAAACAATGCTGATCAATTGCGTCGTGTATCAAAATGGTGAAAAAGTTGCCGACATTCAAGTGAGTGAGATTAAAACTTATTTGACACAACCCAATAGCTTTGTTTGGGTCGCATTGCGTGATGCAGAGAAAAATGAGTTGCTGGCCATGCAAAAAGAGTTCGATTTACCCGACCTGGCCATTGAAGATGCGCAAAACGGCCATCAACGACCAAAACTTGAAGAATACGGCAACACTTTATTTTGCGTTCTGCACATTGTTGAATTGGATAAAGAGGCGCAAACACTCAGTGTGGGTGAAATGAGTATTTTTGTGGGTTCGAATTTTGTACTCTCTGTTCGCAACAAAGCCAGCGCGAATTTTGTGGATGTTCGCCGTCGCTGTGAAAAAGAACCCCATCTGTTGCGTCACGGTTCGGGCTTTGTGTTGTATGCGCTGGTGGATGCTGTGGTTGATCGCTATTTCCCAATCGTTGAAGCACTGGAAACAGAACTGGAGCTGCTAGAAGATCGCATTTTCAAACGACACAACACTTCGCGCGGTGACATCGAAGCATTGTATGACCTGAAAGGCAAACTGTTGGTTCTTCAACACGCCGCAGCCCCCTTGCTTGACACGGTGGGCAAGCTATATGGTGGTCGTGTGCCACAGTTGTGTGCAGGCATGGGGGACTATTACCGCGATGTCAATGACCATCTTTTGCGCATTTGCAAATCCATCGATGGCATTCGTGACATGCTGTCCACGGCCATGCAAGTGAACCTGTCACTCATCGCACTGAGCGAATCCGAAGTGAATAAGAAACTCGCTGCGTATGCCGCCTTATTCGCCATTCCAACCATGATCGCTGGCGTGTATGGCATGAACTTTGAAGACATCCCAGGACTTAAGTCTTCAATCAGCTTTCCCTTGACACTGTCGACCATGGTGACTTTGGACATCCTGCTGTTTCGCTATTTCAAAAAATCGAGGTGGTTATGAACGTTCTGAAAACATCCCCACTCTAATCAAAATCTGAATCATTTTATTGGGCATCGGGCGTTTTTAACGGCAACTCCTGCTGTCCCGCTTGTTTGGCCAACATGGCTTTGAGCATTTCAATCCGTTGCTTCGGCGTGATTTGCGGCACCTCTTTGAGGCTATCGCGTTTGGCATCTTTGTCATGCGCCATTTCTTTGATGAACCGTGAAGCTTCGCGGTTTTCAAAATCACGACCACGACGGCGTTTTTGACACCATGTGATGTGTAAACTTTTCCGCGCGCGCGTGATCCCAACATACATCAAACGGCGCTCTTCCTCAATGCGATTGGGGTCTTCCAAAGCATCGTCGCGTGACATGTGTGGCAACAAACCTTCTTCCACACCGACCAAAAACACATGAGGGTACTCCAAACCTTTGGAGGCGTGCAATGTCGATAAACGCACCACATTCTCCTCCTGTGAACCTTTGTCCAACATGGAAATCAGCACCATGCTTTGAATCACTTCTGAGAGCTTTTTGTTGTCATCTTCGGCGCGGCGTTTCATCCATGCCATGAAATCAACCACATTTTTCCATTTGTTTTGTGCTTGTCGCTCGTCAAACTGATCGAATAAATACGTTTCATAACCAATCGCTTTAATCAAATCATCAAGCACTTCAGGGGCTTCATCGCGTGCTGCGCGCTCTTCAAACGTGTTAATGAACTCAACGAACTCGACCAAAGGCCCCAGCTGGCGCGGCGTCGAAATGGACTCAAAACCCGCTTCAAACACCGCTTCAAACAACGACGTGTCTCGCCGTCCCGCATATTGCCCCAGATGTTCCAACGTCGCCGCACCAATGCCACGTTTCGGTGTCGTCACCGCGCGGATAAAGGCAGGATCGTCGTTGATGTTATTGAGCAAACGAAAATACGCCATGATGTCGCGAATCTCGGCGCGTTCAAAAAACGATTGCCCACCCGATAGCACATACGGCACACGCTCTTTGCGCAAGGCCTGCTCAAACACGCGTGCTTGGTGATTGCCTCGATACAAGATCGCATAATCGGAAAACTGCGCATTTTGAGAAATTTTATGTGCCTGCAAACGCATGACCACACTCTCGGCCTCTTCATCCTCATTCGCCATCGGAATCACGCGAATCGGATCGCCCTCGCCGTACTCACTCCACAATTTTTTATCAAACAGCTTTGGATTGTGCGCAATCACAGCATTGGCGGCATTGAGGATGCGCTCAGTTGAACGGTAGTTTTGTTCAAGCTTGATGAGTTTCAAACGCGGGTAGTCGGTTTGCAGCAGTTTCAAGTTGTCCAATGTCGCGCCACGCCACGCATAAATCGCCTGATCATCATCACCCACCGCCGTGAACATGGCTCGCACACCCGACAGCAAGCGCAGCAACTGATACTGCACCGCATTGGTGTCTTGGTACTCATCCACCAGCATGTAACGGATTTTTGCCTGCCAGCGGTTGCGCACATCCTCATTGCTTTGCAACAATTCAACAGGCAAGCGAATCAAATCGTCAAAATCAACCGCTTGATAGGCTTTGATTGTGCCATTGTAATTCGCATACACGCGTGCAAACTGCAGCTCTTGCTCATCTTTTGCATCGGTGAGCGCCTGCTCCGGTGTGATTTGACCATTTTTCCACAAAGAAATTGTGCTTTGCATGGTTTTGATCAACGCTTTATCGGTGGTCGCGCACAGTTCTTGCAAAATTGAAAAACAATCGTCTTGATCAAGAATTGAGAATTTTTCTTTTAACCCCAAATGCTTCGCCTCAGCACGTAAAAAATGCACACCAAAGGAGTGAAATGTCGAAATGGTCAAACCTTTGAGGTTCACTTGATTGTTGCTCGACATGATTTTTGTGACGCGCTCTTGCATCTCCTTGGCGGCTTTATTGGTGAACGTCATTGCCACGATGTGGCGTGGCTCGTAACCACAGTCATTGATCAGGTGTGCAATTTTCTGCGTGATCACCCCCGTTTTGCCACTGCCTGCCCCGGCCAGCACCAAGCATGGGCCTTCGAGATAATCGACGGCTTGCTGCTGCTGGGGATTGAGCTTCATTTTTTGAGTTGTTTTTTGGTTGGATGCGTGTGAGGTCATGCAGAACGAACATAAGGGTTAAAAAATGCACTTCGCATTTGCGCAGTGCATTTTTGGGATGACGTATTTTAACCTGTAATGACCATACACACGGCAGCAGTTCAACGCTTTTTTTGTGGAAGCAAAGGTCATTTTGTTCAATATTTTTAACACGCTCAACCGTATGATGCGCACTCAACCACCACACAGGAACTGACCATGAGTTTAAATTTATTTCTATCCATGTCTGCATTTGCACTGGCTGCATCCATCACACCCGGCCCTGTCAACATTGTGTCCCTCAGCGCAGGCGTTCAATATGGTTTTCGCAGCACCATGCGCCACGTCACAGGCGCAACCGTGGCTTTCACCCTGCTGCTGTTGCTCATCGGCTTGGGCATGCATGAACTGCTGCAAGCGCAACCATGGCTCATTCAATTGATTCGCTGGTTTGGGGTCGCATTCTTGTTGTACATGGCGGTTCAATTGGCCAGAGACAATGGCGACTTGGGCGGTGCGAACGATGGTCACCCTCCCACCTACCTGCGTGGCGCATTCATGCAATGGCTGAACCCAAAAGCATGGCTCGCTTCGATTGCCGGCATGGGTGCTTATGCCGCAAACGGCGACACGAATTTGGTGTTGCAATTTTCAGCCATTTATTTTGTGGTGTGTTATGCGTCATTGGCCATATGGGCGTATGCAGGTGCATTTTTACGCAAATACCTCACCGAAGGGCGCTACTTACGCACATTCAACCGCTCAATGGCATGTTTACTTGCCATGAGTGCGGCATATTTATTGTACTCGGACTTTTGATGGACGTGCTGTATTGGCGGGGTGTTGCAGCCACCAAACGTTTGAATATGCGTTGAAAATGGGCTTGATCCGCAAAACCTGCCGCCAGAGCCACATCTGCAATCGCTTGTCCTGCTTTAAGCTGTTGTTGTGCAAATAAAATCCGCCGATTCACCATATGGGCATGTGGGGTCATGCCATATTGTCGTTTAAATGCACGGATCAAATAAGATGGGCTTAAGCCTGATGCGGCACAAATATCATTTAAGCTTAGGTTTTCAGTGCAATGTTGGGCAATAAAATCAGCGGCTTGTTTGAGCTTTGGGTTTGTGTCCAAGCGAAGCTCAGGCACCACTTTAAGCACTTGATGCAACAAGATGAAAAAATCAAAAACAGCCGTTTGTTTCAGCAACACATCGTTGCTCACATCAGTGCAGGTAGCATAGAGGGCGCTCAAAGCGTGAAACAACACGGGATCCCGACTGAGCCGAGTCTCGAATCGTTGCATGCCCGTGTGCACATCCACACCCAAGTCTTTTTGCAAGTGCTTCAACCATTCCACATCCACATAAAACATGATGTATGACCAAGGGCTGTCCTGAATGGGGTTGCACGCATGAACATCACCTGCATTCATCAATACCACCGTACCGGTGCTGACCTCCTGCGCCTGATCCTCATTCCAATACACACTGCGCCCCGACGTGATCGCCCCGACAGAGAACACATCATGGCTGTGCTTGTCATAATGCACCTCACGCCCATCGGGCACGATGCGCGCTTCAATAAAAGGCAATCTCAAATCACGCCAAAAACTCAAAGCCGTCACCATGTATCCTCCCGCAAAACCATTTACCACTCAGATATTATCGTAAATACAGTAAACAACCCGTTTGATTGGATTTGATTAAGTTCTGTGCGAGTTTTCCACTCAAAAACCTCAAAGCATCTATTCTTCAACAAATGCAAAGCAGGGTTTTACTTTGCGTTTAACTTTATTTAAGTGGCTGTAAATCAGGATTCGCACTGTGAATGATCCCACCACCTAAGCACACATCACCATCATATAACACGGCCGATTGCCCCGGTGTGACCGCCCATTGTGCTTCCGAAAATTTCAATTGACAGCGGTCATCACCGACCACCGTTAAATGACAAGCTGAATCGTTTTGACGATAACGGGTTTTCGCTGCGACATCAGCCTGCACAGGCGCATGTCCCGCCACCCAGCTGACGTTTTCAAAAAACAATTCGGTTGATCGCAATGCGGGATGGTCATGGCCTTGCGCCACGTAGAGGGTATTGCTTTGTACATCTTTGTGCACGGCAAACCACGGCTCCCCACTGCCTTGTTTATCACCGCCCAAACCAATGCCTTTGCGTTGACCCAAAGTATAGAAGGATAAACCCATGTGCTCGCCAACTACTCGACCATCCAATGTTTTCATTGGCCCTGTGTGGGTGGGCAAATAGCGGTTGAGAAAATCACGAAAAGGCCGCTCACCAATGAAACAAAGGCCCGTGGAATCTTTCTTCGCGGCATTCGACAAGCCCAATTGATGGGCGATGTCACGCACTTGGGTTTTGGGCATTTCACCCAGTGGAAACAGTGTTTTTGACAATTGGGCTTGGTTGAGGCGATGTAAGAAATAGCTTTGATCTTTGCTTGCATCCAGCCCTTTGAGCAGCTGAAACTCACCATTCAACTCACGTACCCGTGCGTAATGCCCTGTGGCAATACATTCTGCACCGAGGCTCATGGCGTGATCGAGAAACGCTTTGAATTTAATTTCAGCATTGCACAACACATCGGGGTTGGGTGTGCGACCTGCGCTGTATTCACGCAAAAATTCAGCAAACACGCGGTCTTTGTATTCAGCAGCAAAATTGACCGCCTCAATCTCCACCCCCACCGCATCAGCCACACTGACGGCATCCAGCAGATCTTGACGAGACGAGCAAAACTCTGAATCGTCATCGTCTTCCCAATTCTTCATGAACAGACCGATGACTTCGTAACCTTGCTGTTTCAGCAACCACGCGCTCACCGATGAATCCACACCACCCGACATTCCGACGACCACCCGTTTTTTTACTGACATTTCATTTCCATCTAAATGATTCACCTGCCGCACAGCACAGCAGTCACATCGCTTATTTTATTGTGTTTTTATAAAAGCGTTCGTTCATCCACCATGTCGCGGCCCCCCACAAAATACCGACAGCAGGAAAAATCATGAAAGCCCTGGGCACATCGCGTGCCGTATTAAAATCAGAAACCAACACCGTCATCGCCCCCGACCACAAAGCCGCTGTGGTGATGCCCCATTTCAATATTCCATGTAAGGTAATAAAAGACATAATGCCACGCTCACGCAACCGCAGCCATTTATCTTCTTGCATCACTTTAGGTAAAAACATCACCGCTCCTATAAAACACGTAAATCTTTCACCAAGGACAAATCCAAAGATTGCCCAAGCAAATAGTCATTTAAACATTGTTCCACAATCGGATTGCGATGAATGTCACGTTCAGCCATGATTTCTTCAGCGGTCAACCATTGTGCTTCAATGATACCATCGTCCAAGTCATTGTGAATGGGCTCATCACCCACTGTACCAATAAAGGTCAACCGCAAGTAAGTCACTGACTTATCGTCTTTATCAGAAATATAAATACCCAGCAGCGCCGTTGGCGTAAACTCATAACCAGACTCTTCAAGCACTTCACGCTTGACCGCATGCAGCATGGTTTCGCCTGCCTCCCAATGCCCAGCGGGCTGGTTAAGCCGAATGCCATGACGGGTATGTTCACGCACCATGAGAAAAGCACCATCGCGCTCGATGAGCGCAGCAACAGTGGCATGAGGGGTCCAGATGGGTGATGTATGCGTCATAATGCGCTCATCCTGAAGGATAGATTTTAGTCACAGGCATTGCCTCTGAGAGACAAGCCCTCAACCGACTTTGAGCAAAACCACAAAAAAATCCCTGTTCACATTTGTGTCACAGGGATTTTATATTCTTAAAATAATTTGGTGCCCGGGGCCGGAATCGAACCGGCACGCCCCTTATTCAGGTAAGCGGCGGATTTTAAGTCCGCTGTGTCTACCAGTTTCACCACCCGGGCGCCATTCTGTCGCATTGGAGGCGGGGGTCGGAATCGAACCGGCGTACACGGCTTTGCAGGCCGCTGCATGACCACTCTGCCACCCCGCCAATGCTTGTTTGGCGTGTCACACACCAGCTTGCATGTGACTTTTTTAACATCTAAAACTACAAAGGGAAGTTTGACGATAAACGTTAACTTCCCTTTGGAAATTTGGAGCGGGAAACGAGACTCGAACTCGCGACCTCAACCTTGGCAAGGTTGCGCTCTACCAGCTGAGCTATTCCCGCACAATGTGTGTTTCTATTTTGAAATATCTGGAGCGGGAAACGAGACTCGAACTCGCGACCTCAACCTTGGCAAGGTTGCGCTCTACCAGCTGAGCTATTCCCGCACTTCAAAACAGAAGTGAAATTATAGGGTGATTATGGTTTTACGTCAACCCCTTTTTATCACTTTCCATCATTTATTTTAAAAAAATCACAAACCACCATATGAATGCAAACCAGACAAGAAGATATTAACGCCCAAAAATGCAAAACCAGTGATCACCAAACCAATGAGCGCCCAATAGGCACTGAACACACCGCGCAAGCCCGCCACCAAACGCAAATGCAACCATGCTGCATAGTTCAACCAAACCACCAATGCCCACGTTTCTTTTGGATCCCAGCTCCAATATTTGCCCCACGCATCGGCCGCCCACAGCGCACCCAAAATGGTGGCAATCGTAAAAAACACAAAACCAACGGCGATGGATTTGTACATGATGTCATCCAACACTTCAAAATCAGGCAGCTTACTGGCCAAACGACGGCGAGCCATTAAAATAGCACCAATGATGACCAAGCCCACAGCAAAGTAAATCGCCCAGTAGGTGGCCATAAACTGAACACCACGGAACATCAGTGGCTCGGCAAACAACAACGCCCCCAACACCCACAGCACAACCGTCGCCACGCGAGTTTTACGTGCATGCTGAGACATCAAATCCTCTGTCGAGAGTCCATTTGCGCCACTCACACGAAACGCTTTTGGCAAGGCATCATACGGCGTGCCCACGTATTTAATCAAATAAGCAAAGGCAACCATCGCCGCCAATGAAAAGGTGCCGTAACCAATGAAATTAGCAGGCACATGAATTTTCATCCACCATGACTGCAAAGCAGGAATCAAGGGCTTAATCTCATGTGCACCCCGCGCCACACTGTACCACAGCAAAAAACCAACCGACATGCAGACCACAAGCAGCACATATGGGCCGAGTTGCTTTGTTTTGTAATGATTTTCATAGTACAAATAAAACGCTGTGGTCAACAATGAAAATAAAATAAATACTTCATAAAGATTCGATACTGGAATATGCCCGACATCCGCTGCAATCAAATAACTTTCATGCCAGCGCACCATCAATGCAGTTGAACCAAGCACCAAAGCAGCGTATGCCAGACGTGAAGCCAACCACCCCAAGGTGGGTTTATCGAAAAACACATTGACCCAATACATCACCGTCGCCAGCACAAAAAGCACACTCATCCACATCACGGCAGGCTGAGAAGCCAACATGTATTTCAAACCAAATGCCGTTTCGCCACGCGCCAAGTCACCTTGATACAGCGCCACTGCGGATAAACTCAAAACAGTCACGCAAGCGAATACGATCTGTAATGGCCGCCAAAACCAACCAATGGCGACTGTGGCCAAGGCGCCACCCATTAAGATAATCACCTCATAATAATCCATGAGGTCGCGGTTTTTCATGCCACCATAAGCAAATAAGCCCAAGGTGGCCAAGGCGTACAGCACATCCATTGCATTCAAACGCCGCCACCACGCGGGCGGTGCATCGCTACCATATCGGCTTAAATCAATGGGTGTGGTGGTGTTGGCTTTATGCATGATTGTCCTCATGATCACCCTGAATGGGCGTGTGTTCGCTGGCGCGCTCTGAATGCTGAATGCTTGGATTGATCGCTTGACACAAGCTCTTCCAAGCGCGTTGATAATCAAAAGTGCGACGGGTGCTGCTCATCGCCAAAGTTAAATGCTGAACCATGCCATTCGGTTTAATGTGTAACCACACACGGCGCTCGCGTATGAAGGTCATGGCCAAAGTCCCCAAAACGAGCATCAATGAGCCACTGTAGACCCAAAATTGCCCTGGAGAACGGGTCATTTGTAACACCGAGGCTTGCACTTGATCGAAACCTTTGAGCTGAACAAACACAGGTGAACCGTAAGCAAAGGCATCGGACAGACCGACCACCGACAGGCGCATGAATTTACCTGTATCGGGATTATCCACCAAAGCAGGCAGGCCATCGGCCTGACGTGCAGTTTGCAACAACTCCCACAAACTGCCTTCAAGTAAACGTGTCACGGTTTGCGCCACCGCATCCCGTTGTTCTGCAGGCACTTTGGCTTGCAAAGACTCACCCACTGCTTGCAAACCACCTTGAGCAAATAAATTTAAAATTTCAGTTAAACTTTTCTCCAGCTCATCGCCTTTTAACGGGTTGCTTTGCTGGGTTTCACGCATGCGTTTGGCATACAATTCAATGGCTTTTGTGCGCATGTCCGTGTTCGCCAACGCCGCACGCAAACGCATGAAATCACCCATGCTTTGCTCTGCATCGGCAGGGATTCGCAGATATAAGAAATCTTTATTGGGATCGGTGCGCACACCACTCAAAAACACAGATGCCCCATCCAAAGTCACTGGCACCATGTAGTTGCGAAATTCAGTCGCTTGCCCTGCCTTATCCAACAACACAAATTGAATCACGGGCCCCACATTTTTCAATGTTTTCACCTTGCTGGCTGGACTCATGGCGTGTTCAAATGCGCTTGTTGTATCGATCGGCGCACCAGAAGCCTCGGCCAAGTTTTCCACATTGATCGGTTTAAACTGGCGCCATTCAATCGTATAAGGCTCACCCGCAAAACTGATCGGCTGGTTTTTGTACATCGTCGCATCAATATTTGCAGGCTGTGCAACCGTGCCACTCAAAGGATACACCGCCAATTGTAAACGTGAGCCGCCATCATCAAAGCCCGCCTGATACACGGCAACGCCTTTATAACGCAGCGGATGGTTCACCTCAATTGTTTGGTTAAAACTCTCCCCCGTGGTTTTGTCCTGCACCGTCACCTCACTGGCAAAGCGCTTGGGCATGCCCGTGCTGTAATAATCCACCATGAATTTATTCAAACGCAGCACAAATGGCAAATCCTGCAACAGGTAATGGTCTTGATCGTAGGTCAAAGACACCACATCCGTCACCGCCCCTTCGGGAATTTTAACATCACCTCGGTAACTCAGCGTATGGGTCGACAACACCCCACTGGTTGGCACTTGAGCAAAAGACATGGCATTGGTTTGAGGCTGTTTGCCAAATAAATGAACCTGAGCGCGAATCGACAACTCGCTGTCCATCAAACCGCCAATACAAATCACAATGATCGCCAAATGCGTCAAAATATAACCAATACGGTTAAAGCGCCCTCGTTTCGCGGCAATATAGACACCCGCTTCATTTTCTTGAGCACGCACTTGATAGCCTTGCTTTTGCAAGGCACGCACACTGCTTTGCGTCAAATCATCAAGCGACTTTTCACTTGTCCAATCCCGGTGTTCAGGCAAATGACGCAAACTGTTGGTGCGCGTGTGGTGCTTAAATGTGCGCATGTCTTGCAACATTTTAGGCGTATTGCGAATCAAGCACACACTGGTGGAAATCAACAAAAAAACCAATATAATCAAAAACCAAGCTTGATTGTACACATCGAAAATACCCAACATGGCAAACCACTGTGCCCAAAATAGACCAAACTGGGTGATATAATTCACCATCGGTTCATTTTGCTTAACCAGCGTACCAATGGCACTGGCAATCGCCAAAATGCTGAGCAAGCTGATGGCCAAGCGCATGGATCCAAGAAAGTCCCACAAACGGGCGCGCATTAAGGCTGTGGATGAGTTATTTTGAGTCATTAAAATCAAACTAAAGTTGTCGATGGTTGTCAATGCTTGTCGATAATTGGCGATATTGGTGATGAGCCGCAGAAAAAAAGTCTGTGGTGGCAATCTCAGCTCAGCATCCATTAACAATGTGGAAAAACACGTCCATCACAAGATTGTGGGCTTTTCAATTTAACCGCGCCCCCACCTTTACACAGCAACATTCGACAGGAAACAATAAAATAAGGCATCTTATTTTCATAAAATAATGGGCGGTGAAAAATCACCGCCCATTATTATAACCGCTATTGCACTGCAATAGGTTAAACCGAAATTAACGCAAGCCAGCCATGTAGTCGGCAACAGCAGCGATTTCTGTATCCGTCATGCGTTTTGCAATGTCTTGCATCGGCGCACTGTTTTTGCGCGCATCTTCGCGGAATGCTTTCAATTGAACCACAAGGTAATCAGAGTACTGGCCACCCACACGTGGGTATTTTGCCATGATGCCAGCACCTGTTGGGCCATGGCAACCCGCGCACGCAGGCAAGCTCTTGCTGATCACACCACCACGATAGATTTTTTCACCGAGTTTTGACAACACAGGATCATCTTGCTTGGCCACATCAGGCGTCAATTTTTGAGCAGAGAACCACGCAGACAAGCTCTTCATGTCATCATCAGACAAAGCAGCCACTTGCCCGCCCATGGTTGAGACTTTGACTTGACCCGTTGCACCATCAATCATATTGGCACGTGCGGCTTCAGTCGCACCTTCAGCAGCTTTAAAGTCATGCAACTGTTTCAATAAATACGCTTCATGTTGCCCCGCCAACTTAGGCTGCAAAGGCACCGTGCTGTTGCCATCGGCATTGTGGCATGATGCGCAAATACCCACGGAAATCGCTTGACCACGCTCCACACCAACAGGCATGCCTTGAACAGATTTGATGTCAAAAGTGGGAGCCGCCGCAGGGGCAACAGCAGGCGCAGCAACAGGCGCTGCGGCAGTCGCTTCTGTCTTGACCACGGCTGGCGCGTCTTTTTGCTGCGCAATGGCAACACTTGAAATAGCGGCAACGATGCCAACAGCGGCGAGTAAATAAGCGTAAGAACGTTTCATAGGGTATTCCCGTTTTATGTCTTCGGTGTAATGTGTCTTATATTCGGGGTTTTAACCGCAGTCCACCCTTTTGGGCAACTTAACTGGCAAAAAGCCTCCATAAACAGGTATCATTGTACCTCAAGACCATGTTAAAACCAAGGGTAATACAGGTCAAATTTATCAAATGCTTTGTGCATTTTTTATGTATCTTGCAAGTTTATTGAAAGTTTTTATGTCCATTCTGCATCACAGCACATTTTTCACCACCGTCAATCACATCAAAGACCTGCCTAAAACCGATCACCCTGAAATCGCTTTTGCAGGCCGCTCTAATGCGGGCAAATCAAGTGCCATCAATGTGCTGTGCAATGAGAAACGCTTGGCCTTTTCAAGCAACACCCCAGGGCGCACACAACACATCAACTATTTCACTGTCGGCCGCCGTGGCGAGACTTTTGGCTATTTGGTCGATTTGCCCGGTTATGGGTATGCCAAAACGCCCATGGATGTCAAAAACCATTGGAATGAACTGCTCGGCATTTACATGCAAGAACGCGATCAACTCAAAGGCATGGTGCTGATGTGTGACATTCGTCGTGGCTTCACTGATTTGGATGTTGAGATGATCAACTGGTTTTCACCTTTGGCTAAACCCATTCACGTTTTATTGACCAAATGCGACAAACTGTCTAAAAATGCAGCCAAACAAATGTTATTTGCCGTTGAAAAACAACTTAAAATGATGACAGGTGAATGGGGCACTGTTCAATTGTTTTCATCCACCAATCGCGTTGGCCTCGAAGAAGCAACTGAAGTGATTGCAGGCTGGATAGAACAGCATCGCATTCAGGCGACAAGCGACACCAAGTAAGGAACTCGATCAGCAGCAAGCGGATGAAACGCCCGAAAAAGTCAACCAAAGTGCCCTTGAAAAATGCGCATTTCGCCTCATGTCCTTAAGATAAACTGCGCCATAAGACGTGATACACTGACGTCCAAAACACAATAATCACAACAAGGAAAAAACATGGTTCCACATTTGCGCACCGCCCTCACGGGCGCATTGTCTGACATCGAGCACAAAATGCTGGCCGCAACACCCATGATTGAGCGGTGGTTTCGCATGGAATGGCAGGAACACACCCCGCCTTTTTACAGTTCGGTCGATCTGCGCAACGCAGGTTTTAAACTGGCACCCGTGGACACCAATTTATTTCCTGGCGGTTTCAACAATCTGGCCGAAGAAATGTTCCCCCTCGCCACCCAAGCAGCAATGGCGGCCATTGAGAAATATTGCCCAGACGCCAGAAACCTACTGATCATCCCTGAATTACACACACGCAACCCGTTTTACCTACAAAACGTGGCGCAGCTGTCAAAAATCATGCGTTTAACGGGTTTAAATGTGCGCTTGGGCTCACTGTCTAAAGACATCACCATCCCAACAGCCATCAGTCTGCCCAATGGCGACACACTGACGCTTGAGCCGTTGGAGCGCAATGGGCGGCGCCTGACGCTGGATAGCGGTCGCTTTGACCCCTGCACCATTTTATTGAACAACGACCTGTCGGCAGGGCAACCCACCATTCTTGAAAACATCAAAGAACAATTTTTGTTGCCGCCACTGCATGCGGGCTGGACTGTGCGCCGCAAATCGACACACTTCAAAGCCTACGACGATGTGGCTAAAAAATTCTCGAAAGCATTGGGCATTGACCCATGGTTAATCAACCCTTACCATGCCCATGCAAGCAACATCAATTTCAACGACCGAACGGGTGAGGATGAACTGGCACACACGGTCGAAACGATACTCAAAAAAATCGCCAAGAAGTACAAAGAATACGGCATCACCGACAAGCCATTCCTCATTGTCAAAGCCGATGCGGGCACTTACGGCATGGGCATCATGACCGTTCGCAGCCCCGACGATGTCAAGGACTTGAACCGCAAGCAACGCAACAAAATGGCCGTGGTCAAAGATGGACTTGAAGTGCATGATGTGCTCATTCAAGAAGGTGTACCGACCATCGAAACACTTCACAACAGCACCGCTGAACCTGTGGTCTACATGATTGATCGCTACGTGGTGGGTGGTTTCTATCGCATCAATGGTGAACGTGGTGCGGATGAAAACTTAAATTCTGCGGGCATGCATTTTGAAACCATGCCATTCATTAAAGAATCGGAACGACGTGCAGATGATCTGGGCTTATTGCACAATCGATTTTACCCATATGGTGTGGTTGGGCGTTTGGCCATGCTCGCCGCTTCACTTGAGCTGGAAAAAACGGATCCAAACCCTGAAAATCACATTGGTTAATCAAACCACGCCAACAAAGCCACCCTTGCCAGAGGTGGCTTAAGTTGAGAAAAACCTAAGCCATTTCCCCATTCAAACACATGGAAAACCCGTCATGGACATCCTATTCATTGCAGATCCGCTGAACACATTTAAGATTCATAAAGAAACCACCTATGCCATGATGCGTGCCGCACAAGCACGCGGCCACAGCATATGGGCTTGCACATCCAATGCCCTTTTTGCAAAAGGTGATGTTCAAGCCAATGCACAGCAGATTCAACTGCTCGAACATGCAGTGCCCGCGCACTGGTTTGATGTCACCCAATCTGACACCAAAGCCTTGCACAGCTTTGACGCCATCGTCATGCGCAAAGATCCGCCTTTCGATGTCAATTACGTCACCGACACATGGTTACTTGATGCCGCCGTGCGCCAAGGTGCGGTCGTATTCAATGCCCCCACAGCGATTCGCAACCACTCTGAAAAAGTTTCAATTTTAGAGTTTCCCGAGCTCACTGCCCCCACGTTGATCAGCAGCGACAAAGCCACACTCGCTGCTTTTCACACCGAGCACAGTGATGTGATCTTTAAACCACTCGATGGCATGGGTGGCTCAGGTATTTTCCGCATCAGCAACGACGGCATGAATTTGGGCAGTGTCATTGAAATGTTGACTGAAAATGGCACACGCCCCATCATGGCGCAACGCTTCTTGCCTGCGATTGCTGAAGGTGACAAACGCATCCTGCTCATCGGCGGCCAAGTCGTGCCTTATGCCCTTGCCCGTATCCCTCAAAATGGTGAAGTGCGAGGCAACATGGCCGTCGGTGGCAAAGCCGTCGCCCAGCCCTTGAGCGAATCTGACTGGCGCATTGCCAATGCGATCGCCCCCCTCTTGTGGTCACGTGGGATTTTATTGACGGGCTTAGATGTCATCGGCGACTGCATCACTGAGATCAATGTCACCAGCCCGACGGGCTTTCAAGAGATTTTCAATCAAACAGGATTTGATGTCGCGGGGTTGTTTGTGGAGATGCTGGAGCACGCGGCAAAATAACACCAACCATGTTTTGGCTTTCTTGCAACCGTCTGGGGTTAAAAGCCACAGTCCAGCAGTCCAACACAGCCGAACATTGAATCTCATCTTGAATGCTCAGCAAAAAGCCGCTCAAATCGAGCGGCTTTTTGTTGCTTCAACATCTTTGCATCAATACCTTTTGCATTAAAACCAAAAGAGACTCACTGACCACGCCCGCCTGAGCGGCGTGGCGATGACGGTTTGCCAGCCCCTCCACTGCGCTGACCGGCAAACCCACCCCCGTTTGGACGGCGTGCTTGAGGCCCTGCATTGCCTGCTGGACGAGGTGTTGCGGCACCGCGACCGCCACCATTTGAGTGACCACCCCGGCCTTGACGTGGTTTTTGCAAAGGTTCTGGCTTGACGGTTAAGTCAGGCTCAAAACCTGCGATGACTTGACGTGGCAACTCTCGTTTAATCAATTTTTCAATGTCTTTGAGCAACTTCAACTCATCCACACACACCAATGAAATCGCTTCGCCCGTTGCGCCTGCGCGCCCTGTACGACCGATGCGATGGACATAATCTTCTGGCACATTGGGCAAATCATAATTAACAACATGTGGCAATTGGTCAATGTCAATCCCACGTGCGGCGATGTCTGTGGCCACCAGAACTTGCAATTTGCTGTCTTTGAACTCGCTCAAGGCTTTGGTGCGTGCGCCTTGGCTCTTGTTGCCATGAATCGCCATGGCACTGATGCCACTGGTGGTCAATTGTTCTGCCAAGCGGTTGGCACCGTGTTTGGTGCGCGTGAACACGAGCACTTGAAACCAGTCATTGGCCTTGATCAAATGTTCAAGCACTTGACGTTTCTTATCACGGTCAACAGGATAAATTGTCTGTGCAATGACCTCAACGGTTGAGTTGCGGCGTGCCACTTCAATCATGGCGGGATTGTTCAACAGGCCATCGGCGAGGGTTTTAATTTCGTCCGAAAAAGTTGCTGAAAACAGCAGGTTTTGACGTTGTTTTGGCAAAACTTTTAAAATGCGTTTGATGTCATGGATGAAACCCATGTCAAGCATGCGATCGGCTTCGTCAAGCACGAGGATTTCCACTTTGGACAAGTCAATGTTGCCTTGCTGGTGATGATCGAGCAAGCGGCCTGGCGTGGCAACCAAAATATCAATGCCCTTTTGGATTTGGCGCACCTGTGGGTTGATGTTGACACCACCAAACATGACCATGGATTTCAGCGGTAAATATTTGCCATAAATTTCAACGCTTTCAGCCACTTGTGCAGCCAACTCACGTGTTGGCGTGAGGATTAACGCACGCGGTTTGCTGCTTTTGCCATTGATGGTGGTGGAGAGCTTTTGCAACACAGGCAAAACAAAACCGGCCGTTTTGCCCGTGCCTGTTTGTGCGCCTGCAAGCAAATCACCGCCCGCGAGCACCGCTGGAATCGCTTGAGCTTGAATGGGTGTGGGGGTGTCATAACCATGCTCGGTGATGGCACGCACGATGGTATCGGCAAGGCCGAGTTCTGTAAATTTCATTGTATTCTTTATTGGAATTCGTCCGCCGTGTCGTGTACGTCAGTCGCGGGCAAAGAGGTGTTGCTGGAAAAAGAGGTTGGCGCGGGGACTGAATCAAGCACCAAGGGCGTCAGTATAACAGAATAGTGCAAAGAGCGTCCTATGCGCCTGCGTCCCACATTGCCTGCAATTGTTTGCTGGTTTGCTTATGCCCATCATGGCTCCAGCCAGGTGGTGCAAAGACATAACTCAAACGTTGTTTGACTGTTAAGTTTGGCTGAGTTGCATCCTGCCAAATGGCTTGAAACTCATGCGTGATGAGATTGGGAATGTTGCGATTGTCCACATCGCTCACCAAACCGTAATGAATCGGGTTTGGATCCAAGCCTTCAGGTGCAAAAGTACCGAACAATTTATCCCAAAAAATCAAAAGCATGCCCATGTTTTTATCCAAATACGGCACATTCGATGCATGATGGACACGGTGGTGTGAAGGCGTGACCAAAATTTTCTCTAAAAAACCCAAACGATCCACGGCTCGCGTATGAATCACATTGCCATAAATTTGTGTCGCGGCATAAGCAAACATGATGTGCAAAGGTGTAAAACCCAGCATGGCAATCGGAATGAAATACACGTAGCGGTACAAGGGCTGGAACACCGATGAGCGAAAACCTGTGGTCAGGTTAAAGTACAGAGAGTTGTGGTGTGTGACATGCACAGCCCATAAAACGCGCACACGATGATCCATGTAATGCTGCACATAGTATGCAAAGTCCTGCAACAACACAAGTGCGATCCAATACAACCAAGGATTGCTTATTTCGGTGATGCGATGCGCATAAGCCCAGGTCAACACCCCAAATGAAACCCCTTTCATCAGCAGATCAAGCGAAAAATTGGTCAAAGCAAAAGTTGCACTTGTCAGAGAATCGCTGGTGCGATACAAATGCAATTGCCCAATGCTTGAATACAGCAACTCTGCGATGATGATTGCGGCAAAAAATGGCACGCTGTATTGGTACAACACGTCTTGATTTAACCAAGCTGGCATATGCCCCTCAATGAAAAATCCGCTCACAGCACACAGCCATGAGCGGACACAAACACAATTAAAATAATTAAGCTTTGGGTGTGTGTGATGTGGGCTCATCGCCCTCGATCACATCATCTATTTTTTTGATCCCGTCTTCAGCAGCCACTTTCACATCACCCACCGCATCGGATGTGACTTCTTTAATGGACTCAGCGACATCAGATGCTTCCTCCTTAACCATTTCAATCACATCTGACGTTTTTTTCTCAATCGAATCAACCACATCATCTTTCACCTCAACTACTTTTTCAACGGTTTCTTTAAACGATGTTGAGTCGACATCGGTCGCGCTTTCAGCGGCCACAGGCGCAACAATCGGTGACGTCGGAGGTGTGTTGTGGCTGGATTTATTGCGTTTCATCAAATACAGCACCGCAGCAGCAATCAAGCCAATGGCAAGTAAAATAAACAGGATTTTCCACAACAAACGACTTTTGCTCACTTTACTGGTGATCACATACGTGTCTTTACCTGCGATGTCGATGAAATTCACACTCACGGTATTGTCTTTGATGTCTTTTGCAGCCACACCATCAATCGTCAACACTTCAGCAGGCAAAGTCAAATTCATCGACAAAGCCATGCCCATTTGCTTATAAGTGGCGGCTTGATCAACAGCAACAGGCACCAAGCCTTTTTGCAACATCATGCTGGCAGGGTCAGTCGCTGCAGCGTCATTTTTCGTTGGGTTCAAATCGGCCACTGTTTTGAACAACTGAACAGCATCAACAGACACTTGATTTTTGTCTTTATCCAAAACCACCCCGTTACCAGCATCACCCATGAACTCACCTGACACGATGAATTTACCTGGAGAAACGTCTTTGCATTTGAGCTCTTTGGTGAGTTTTTCATTCATTTTGTCGCAGCTCAAACTTTTGGCGATGTCGCCACCATCTTTGCTCATTTGCTGCAATGTGGGTAAAACTTTGGTCATGTCGTAAGTGGTGCTGAATGCAACTTTTGCTTCGCTGCTGACTTTGGTGTCCGATTTAATTTCAATACACGCAGACAATGCCATGACCGCCAAAGACGTCACAACCACTTTTCCCCACAACATCATTTCTTTCGTTTTCATCACTCACCCCTTGTGTAAAAGCATGTTATCGTTAAACTATTGATCCTCACGTCGCACAATATAATGCGCAATGTGGTCATTTTCTTGTATTTGTGCTTTAAGCGCGTGACCCGTTTGTTGAGCGAAAAGAGCCAAATCGGTCACTGCCGCTTTGTCGGTTGTGAGTACTTTCAACATCTGCCCGCCCGCCATTTTAGCCAATGCTTTTTTTGTACGTAAAATGGGCAAGGGGCAATTCATGCCACGCACATCTTCAGTATGAGCGACGATTTTATCCAAACCCACCAACACAGCCGCATCCACCACCAACATAATCCATCCCCATTTTCACCCAAAACAACACAAAGGCACATGTGCACTTAATTTATACATCTAAGCTGCATTATGCCGCAACTTTTGTCAAAAATGCCAATATATGCCATCAAAAAGGCACTTAAAAATTATTTTTTGATCAAAGCCAAAACCAAACCCAAGCAAACGGTCATCATACCAAACCATTGATAAAGCTGCACATGCTCGCCGACCAACACCAAAGCCCACACAATGCTGAATACGGGAATGAGGTTTATAAAATACCCCGCACGAATCGCGCCTGCATTTTTCACCCCATAATTCCAAAAGAATGTCGCCGCAATCGATGCAAACACCGACATGTATACAATTTGCCAAAACACGTCAGACCAAGGCACATCCACAGCGGTTGAGCCGCCCGCCAACACATTTAAGCCAAGCCACACGCACGTGCACACAGCCCCCAAAATAAAAAATACGTGCATGAAAGCGAAAGGGTGTACTTTTGGTATAAAACGTAAAAACACCGTGTACAGTGAGTAAGAGACCACACCTGCAAACACGTACACATCTCCCATGTGCAAAGCCAAATGGCTCAATGCCCCCCAATCGCCACGCAAAGCAATTTGCAACACGCCCAACATCGACAACAAAGCGCCTAACCACTGCCAACGGGTGATGCGCTCATGCAACAACACCGCTGACAACACACCCAACACCGCAGGTGTGGTCGCGTTAATCAAAGCGGCATTGACAATCGACGTGCTGCGCAAACCAAGGTAAAGAAAAGAATTATAGCCCATGGCTCCCGTCAACCCAAAACCCAACACCCGCCAGCGTTGTGCCCACAAGACAGGCCAATCTCGCTTCAAGTGCCCCCATGCAAAAGGTGTAAACAGCACTGCGGCCAATGCCCAACGCAATGTGTTGAGTAACAGAGGGGGCACATGGGTCACGGTCAATTTGCCCAGCACGGTGTTGCCCGACCAAAACAGCGGCGGCAACACCAAAGCCCACAAGGCCAAGCGGAGGTTTTTATTTTGAAGGGTCATGGTTTATGGTGAATTTGTCAACAATCTGTTGTTTGGGTTATGACTTCAGTATGACTTCATATTGATGATTGATAGTTGATTGTTATCTGTTTTGTATCAGGCAAAAAACAGCTTTGGACGGCACTCAACACAACAACACCCCCCCCTCAAGCTCAACAAGCGAAAAAGAGGGTTTTACTGTGTGATTAACGATAAATTTACAAAAAGCACACATTTTTCAGTGCATGTCATGGCAAACGATGGCACCAAAAGCATTTTTGCGCGGAAAGCCGCGCAAAAACAAAGGTTACTCTTTTAAACACAAGAAAGGTTTACGCGATTTTTTCAATCGGTGCTGGAATCATTGGAAAACCCAACGCCTCGCGTGATTCATAGTAGGCCTGCGCCACTGAGCGCGACAGATTGCGAATGCGACCAATATACGCCGCCCGCTCCGTCACCGAAATCGCACCACGCGCATCCAACAAATTGAATGTGTGGGCTGCTTTCAACACCTGTTCGTAAGCAGGCAAAGCCAATTTACGCGCACCCTCAACCGCTTCGTTTGTATCGGGGTTTGTCCCCATTAACACTTTCGCCTCGCGTTCGTACTCGGCAAAATGACGAAACAGCACTTCGGCATTTGACATTTCAAAGTTGTATGTCGACTGCTCCACTTCGTTTTGATGGAACACATCGCCGTACGTCAATTCGCGTGTCACGCCATTTTCTTCCCAACGCGTCCAAACGAGGTCATACACATTTTCAACCTGCTGCAAATACATCGCCAGCCGTTCAATGCCATATGTGATTTCACCCAAAACAGGTTTGCAATCAATGCCGCCGACCTGTTGAAAATAAGTGAATTGGGTCACTTCCATGCCATTCAACCACACTTCCCAGCCCAAACCCCATGCACCCAGTGTCGGATTTTCCCAGTCGTCTTCAACGAAGCGCACGTCATTGGCTTCCAAATCCAAGCCCAACGCTTTCAATGAACCCAGATACAATTCCAAAATATTTTCAGGCGCGGGCTTGAGCACCACTTGATATTGGTAATAATGCTGCATCCGATTTGGATTCTCACCATAACGGCCATCTTTTGGGCGACGTGAAGGCTGCACATAGGCGGCACGCCAATGCTCAGGGCCAATCGCACGCAAGAAGGTTGCGGTATGACTCGTGCCCGCCCCAACCTCCAGATCGTATGGCTGCAACAAAGCGCAACCTTGTGCGCTCCAATAATTTTGTAAAGCTAAAATAGTTTCTTGAAATGTTAAAGCCGTTGACATAAGGGTCTTTCGCATGGGTGTCAAATAAAATCGTATTGTACCGTTTCCAGCGGTAAAACCCAAGTGTTGCGGACATCCTTCGCCAAAAGAGGACGCCAGCGCCATTGCATCACATCACACGAACACCACCAACGCCGCCATTGCACCGTGCGCACCCATGACCAAGCTTTGTTCGATGTCTGCTGTGCGTGATGAACCTGCGATGAAGCTGCCGAAACCGCGCTCTTCAATTTTTATCTGTGCGTAAGCATCACGCATGGTGTGCACCATGCGCTCGCGTGGGACAACCATGACCAAGCGTTGGCATAAAAAGTATAAAGAACGGCAATCAAGGTTCGCATTACTGACCCAAACAGAAGCATTTTCGGCAACCGCCAGTTGACCTGCAACAATGGCAATGTCTACATTTTGGTGATCATGCGGCAACTGCGATTGTGCTTGTGATGGTGCTTGTGACTGCTCTACGTTGCTGTCCTCCAGCAAGTTCACCACCCGCCCTTGCCCTGTATCAGGCCAATGTGCTTTCACCGCATCCATGACGCTTTGCCCTTCATTCACATACACGGCACAGCCACCCAATGTTTCAACCAAAGTCGAAAACTGCTGATGTGGGTCATCGTAATGCACAAAAGCTTGCGCATGGATGTCTGGCAACTCAACAGGAGCTGGGCGATTGGCACGAATGGTGTTTAAAATTTGCTCGCGGCTGCTCATTTTTTATCTCCCTGTGCTCTTTTTCGCATGATCTCTTTGAAGCTGTCTTTTGGCATGTTGGGCGTGGCGCGACCGTATTTGTGCCATGCTGAATTTTTCAGCAATGCTTCGGGCACAATCGGGATGATGGTGCGCTGAACTTTGCCTGCAAAATCAAACAATGCGGGATGTTTCATCATGAAGCCTGCCGTTTGAATCGCCCACTTTTTGAGCCTCGGCATGGCATTGGCATCGAATGCTTTGGCGCGTTGCCCGACGAGTTGCTCATGGAGGTTGATTTTTACAGGACATACATTGCTGCATGAACCACAGGTGGTGCAGGCAAAAGCCATGCTGGCGTGTTTCTTGATGTCGCGCGAAGGGCCAAGCGTCGAGCCAATGGGGCCTGGAATGATGTAACTGTAGCTCATGCCCGATGAACGGCGGTAAACTGGGCAAGTGTTCATGCACGCGCCGCAACGGATGCATTGCAAGCTTTTGCGAAACTCGCTGCTGCCCAAAATCGCGCTGCGGCCATTGTCGACAATCACGATGTGCATTTCACCGCCTTGTCGTGCTTGGTGGAAATGTGACGTGTATGTGGTGATCGGGGAACCAATGGCAGAACGTGCCAGCAAGCGTGTAAAAATGCCCAAATGCTCCATTTTTGGGATGATTTTCTCAATGCCCATGCTGGAAATATGAATCGGCGGCAAACTCACCCCGAGGTCGGCGTTGCCCTCATTTGTGCACACCACCACCCCCCCCGTCTCGGCGATGGCGAAATTCACACCCGTCATACCCGCATCTGCGGTCAAAAAGTGTTCGCGTAAATTGGCGCGCGCAGTGTGTGTGAGGTAGGTCGGGTCACTGTTACCATGCTCTGTGCCCATTTCTTTTTCAAATAATTCACCGATTTGCTCTTTTTTCAAATGAATCGCAGGCATGACAATGTGGCTGGGTCGTTCACGGCGCAGCTGCACAATGCGCTCACCCAAATCGGTGTCAATGACCTCGATCCCACGGGCTTCAAGGTAAGGGTTGAGGCCACATTCTTCGGTCAACATGGATTTAGATTTGACCAATTTTTTCACATGCGTTGCAGCCAAAATACCATGCACGATGGTGTTGTGCTCCTCTGCATCTTTGGCAAAATGCACCGTCACGCCATTACTTTTGGCGTTGTTGGCAAATTCAGCAAGGTATTCGTCTAAACGCGACAACGTGTGTGCTTTGATCTGATCCGCCAATGCCCGCAGGTGTTCCCATTCGGGTAATTTTTCCGCCTGCGCATCACGCTTTTTACGCACCCACCACACGGCGGAGTCATGCCAACGGGCATGTGGACGGTCTTTTAAAAACTCGGCTGCGGCTTGCGGATGCTGGATGTCATCGTCATGCATGTCACTCTCCCCGTCCCGTTAAAATTTCAACAATGTGGCGTGCCCGCACAGGCGCATTTTGCGCTTTGGCAATCGCGCCCATGTGCATCAAGCACGAAGAATCTGCACCAACAATGTAGGTTGCACCTGTGGCCTGGTGTTGCGCCACACGATCTTGCCCCATCGCCACAGACACTGCGGGCTCATCCATACAAAATGTGCCACCAAAACCGCAACACTCATCGACGCGTTCAGGCGTTTTAACCACGATGTCATCCACCAACGCCAAAATCGAAGCCAAACGCGAGTGGTACGGTAATTGCAGTTCCGATGGTGTGGCGTGATGCAAAGCGCGCAAACCATGACAGCTTTGATGAATCGACACCGTGTGCGGAAAAGACACCGTTTTCGGTAAATGCGTTACCTTTAAAACCTCTTGTAAAAACTCAATGATTTCATAGGTTTTTGTGGCCACAGCAACATAATTTGGATCAAGCTTTGATGTTTTTGTGGCGTATTTTTTGATGTGCGCCACGCAACTGCCTGACGGTGCAACGATATAATCGTAGCCCTTAAACACATCCGCAAAATGCGCTTCGGCTTGGCATGCCCCTTTCAAATCGCCATTGTTCACCAACGGCTGACCACAACAGGTTTGTGCCAACGGATACTCGACCTCAAGACCGTAACCTTCCAGCAATTCTAAACTCGCCATCGCCACATCGGGGTAGAGTTCATTGACGTAGCATGAAATAAATAAAGCGACTTTCATGTGTTTTCCTTTTATTGTAAATAGTGTACGTGCATCAAAAAAGTCCAATGCTTTTGGCATGTTCATGGCACATTCGATTCTGTACGGATCATTTGCTCAAAACCACCCACTGAAACTGCCCAAAAATAAAGGCTTACGACTGCAACTTGACCCGTTCATCGCCCGCCCAAACCGCATCCAGCCATTCGATCCAATGCAACACAGGCGCATGTGCCGCGCTGGCAATTTGGCTGATGCAACCGATGTTTCCACTCAACACAAACGCAACGTTGTCCATTTTCAAATCATTGATTTTGTTGCTCAACAGCTGTTTTGATAGCTCGGGCTGCGTGATTGAATACGTCCCAGCCGAACCACAGCACAGGTGCGTGTTGATGCTGGGGGCAAGACGCACGCCGATCTCGGTCAACAAACCACTCACACTGCCTTTAAGCTTTTGCCCATGTTGTAAGGTGCATGGCTCATGATATGCCATGTATTTCGCTGCATCAGGTAAAGCTGCAATGCGTGTTTTTAAGGCATCTCGCACCACGGGGTATTGCTTCAGAACCCACAGGATCACTTCTGAAACATCACGCACGGCTGCGCTGACCTTTTGTGCGGATTCGGCCTGCGCTTCATCGTGTTTGAATAAATGACCGTATTCTTTCAGTTGCGCACCGCAGCCTGAAGCATTCGACACCACCAAGGTTTTTGGCTGTGTGTCCAGCAACTCGCCCCAGACTCGAATATTTCGCATCGCCATCGCTCGAGCACCAACCGCATCATCGGTGTGCGCAGCAATCGCACCGCAACAACCATCTTGCACGGTCTGTACCGACACACCCCATGCGCTCAACAGCCGTATGGTGGCTTGATTGATGTTCGGCGACATGGTGTTCTGTACGCAGCCTTGGTGAACAATCACTGTTAAATCAATGGGTTGAAGAGCCACCGCAGCAGGAGCAGTTGATGCCGACCATGCCGCGGGTTTCAATTTTGCAGCATACGTTGCAGGCAATGCTTTTTTCACCGCAGAAGCCGCGCGCCATAACACACCAAATAAAGCAGGACGCGTCAGCACATGACGCAACACCCCGAGCTTGCCGCGTTCAGCCCATGCCCGCGTGTGGTGTTGCCTCAAATGATCTCGCCCCCATTCCAGCAAATGACCATACTGCACACCCGATGGGCAGGTGGTTTCACACGAGCGGCAGGTCAAGCAACGATCCAAATGCTGCTGCACCGAAGCCAGATCGGCTTGGCCTTCGAGCATGTTTTTGATTTGATAAATCCGTCCACGCGGACTGTCTTGCTCATCACCCAACACACCATAAGTCGGGCACGTGCCCAAACACATGCCGCAGTGCACACAATCTTTGATGATGTCTCGGGCCTCCAACGCGGCCGCATCATGTTTCAATGCATCGCTTAAGTTAAGGTACATGGTACGTCTCCACGGTTGCAGGACCTGCATGAGTCACAGTGTCAAAACGATGTCGATTAAAAAGATGTTTGGGGTCAAATTGCGCCTTCAACGCAGTTTGCACACGCTGTTCATTGGACGCTGTGGGTGCGGCCATGCACACACGCCCAGACCTGGGGGTGCGGTAACACGTGGCATGACCACCTGCGGCTTTAAATGGCACGGACAAATCCTCCACCGCCCACAGCCAGCGCAATGCCCCACCCCACATCGCCAACCCCATGTCCGCATGCACCGCCAAAGCATCCACTGCGGTGGGCAATACAGCACGCCACAAGGCATGATCATCGCTTGGTGAAGCGGTGAAGTGCGGCTGAGACTGCTCTTGCAATGCCGTCCAGAAAGCCACCGCCTGCACATCACCCACACGGACAAAAGTGCCTCCCACCAACTCATGCGCCCAATCACCCAACATTGAAACACCTGCATTAACCGCCGCTGGCATGCCTGCCAAGCGCACACTCAACACCCCCTCCAACCATGCCGAACCCGTCACCGCAATCGGTTTCACCAAAAAGCGACGACACAACACTTGTGCCGAATGAAAGTCACAGCTCAAACGCAGGGTCAACACCTCCTTCGGCTGAGGCAATACTTTCAGCGACACCTGCGTCATCAACCCCAAAACACCCATGCTGCCCACCAACAGACGAGATACGTCATAGCCGGCCACATTTTTCATGACTTGCCCACCGAATTTGAGCAACTCACCTTGGGCATTCAAAAGGTGCGCACCGAGGACATAATCGCGAATGCCGCCGACATACAAACGTGCCGCTCCCGTCAAACCCGCATTGACCACACCGCCCACCGTTGCCCCTTGTGCCACAAATGGTGGCTCAAAAGGCAAACATTGTTGCTGCTCATCCAACACGCGCTGCAACTCCGCCCACGGCGTGCCCGCCCGAACCGTGACCACCAATTCGGTCGGTTCATAACTGACAATGCCCGCATGCGCACGGGTGTCTAAAACATCCCCCACACACGTGCCATAAAAATCTTTCGTCCCCGCGCCGCGAATGCGCAGCGGCGCTCCATTCGCCTGTGCCTCATGAATCCGCGCTTGCCACGCTTTGACGGTATCGTTCATCTCAACATTCATTTAGAACCTCGGTAAATCAGGAAAAGGCAACTCGCCGTGGTGCACATGCATGCGACCAAATTCAGCACAGCGGTGTAAAGTCGGAATCGCTTTATCTGCATTGAGCAAACCCGCAGGGTCAAATGCCGCTTTCACCGCCCACATGGCACCGCGCTCTTCATCTGAAAACTGCATGCACATGTGTCCAATTTTCTCCAACCCCACGCCGTGCTCACCCGTGATCGTGCCCCCCAAAGCGATGGATGCTTCTAGAATTTTCGCACCAAAATGTTCGGCTCGCTCCACCTCATCGGGGTCCGCGCCGTTGAATAAAATCATCGGATGCATGTTGCCATCACCCGCATGAAACACATTCAAACATTGCAAACCAAACTCCTGCTCCATCGCCGCAATCGCCGCTAAAATCCGCCCCAAGCTTTTGCGTGGAATCGTTCCGTCCATGCAATAATAATCAGGTGCAAGTCGTGCAGCCGCAGGGAATGCCGATTTCCGCCCCGCCCAAAATTTCAATCGCTCGGCCTCATTTTGCGAAACCTGTAAACGCGTTGCACCTGCTTCTCGCAGTATCTGACTCATCGCATTGATTTCTTGCGCCACCACATCGGGCTCACCATCAGACTCGCACAGCAACAAGGCCGCTGCCTCCAAATCATAGCCCGCGTGCAAATACGCCTCGACCGCTGCCGTGCTCGCCGCGTCCATCATTTCCAAACCCGCTGGAATCAAACCCGCTGCAATCACATTCGCCACCGCATCCGCCGCCGACTGCACAGTGGGGAACGATGCCAGAATCACTTCTGCATGGCGCGGTTTTGGCACAAGCTTCACCCACACCGTCGTCACCACCCCAAGCATGCCTTCAGAACCAATGAACACAGGCAACAAATCCAAACCCACGGCATCAGGCGCCAACCCGCCCAGTTCAATCACATCACCATTCATCAACATGACGCGAACTTTGAGGACATTGTGCACGGTCAAGCCGTATTTCAAACAATGCACCCCCCCCGAGTTTTCTGCGACATTGCCACCAATTGAACAGGCAATTTGTGACGATGGATCGGGGGCGTAATACAAACCATGCACCGCCGCGGCTTCAGAAATTGCTGCGTTGCGCACGCCCGCTTGCACACACGCCACACCATTGGCGCCATCCACCTCAATGATGCGGTTGAATTTGCTCATCACCAACAGCACCGCACCTGCGCTCGGTGTCGCTCCACCCGACAGCCCAGTGCCCGCACCGCGCGTGACCACGCCAATGTTCAGTTCAGAACATGCGCGCAGCAGTGTTTGCAATTGTGTTTCATTTTCGGGTAAAACCACACACAGTGGCAATTGTTTAAACATCGTCAGCGCATCCGCTTCAAACGGTCGCATGCGATCCAGTTGGCTGATGATGTTCGCGCTGGGCATGTGCGGTGCAAGTGCATGCAGCAAAGCCGACAGCGCAGAAGAGGTCACATCGGTGTTCATGGTGAACCTTGTAATCATGTTCAAAGAAAAGCAACACAATGCTTTTCTTTGAAATTCGTTGGGGATGTTGTGGGTGCATGTTGAATGAAGTGAAGATCATCATTTTCATCATTCTCACCATTCAACTCTACACACCGCTCAAAACAAAGCCAAGCC
>ERZ724525.181-NODE-181-length-32895-cov-7.074391_pt1 | contig 32895 bp, 33 predicted proteins | sample MGYA00376058_ERZ724525 | MGnify/ENA primary metagenome ERZ724525 (study PRJEB28724, sample SAMN07190888) | wastewater metagenome | isolation source: influent of sewage treatment plant in Hong Hong | place: USA: Christiansburg, Virginia | collected 2016-03-01 ... | reverse complement strand
GGGGGCTCATGTGTGATGCCCTGTGAGAAAATGCCTTGATCTTTTGTCAAGGCATTTTTTGCTCATTTTTTAAGCAAAATGTAACTTGGTTCAATCGTGCTTTTGCTATAATACCGAACACTCAAAACATCGCCCTTATTGCGGGCGTTTTTTATTCTAAATGACAACACAGCACGTTACATGCACATTGGTTCCTATCAACTTCCGAATAATCTATTTGTCGCTCCAATGGCTGGGGTGACGGACAGGCCTTTTCGTCAATTGTGCAAAAAGCTTGGGGCGGGTTATGCTGTCTCGGAAATGGCGGCGAGCAATCCGCAGTTGTGGAAGACCGATAAAAGCACGCGTCGTTTGAACCATGAGGGCGAAATTGCGCCCATTGCGGTGCAAATCGCGGGTTCGGATCCTGCCATGCTGGCTCATGCTGCACAATTCAATGTGGATAAAGGTGCTCAAATCATCGACATCAATATGGGTTGCCCTGCGAAGAAAGTGTGTAATGTGGCGGCTGGTTCTGCATTGTTGCGTGATGAACGTTTGGTGGCGAGCATCGTCCATGCGGTTGTGCAGGCGGTGGATGTGCCGGTCACTTTAAAGTTTCGAACGGGTTGGGATCGTGACAATAAAAATGCATTGGCGATTGCGCGGATTGCGGAAGAGGCTGGCATTCAAATGCTGACGTTGCATGGTCGCACGCGTGCGGATGGTTACAAGGGTGCGGCAGAGTATGACACGATTCGTGCGGTGAAGGCGATGGTGCAAATTCCTGTCGTTGCGAATGGTGACATTTCTTCTCCTGCTAAGGCGCGCGAGGTGCTGGATTACACGGGTGCAGATGCAATCATGGTGGGACGGGCTGCACAAGGGCGGCCTTGGATTTTCCGAGAGATTGCCGCGTACTTGGAGGATGGTTCGACAATCTTGCCGCCGACTGTGGATGAAGCCAAAAGTTTGCTGTTGGCTCACTTGCAAGAGCATTATGCTTTTTATGGTGAGCGCACTGGGTTGTTGACGGCGCGCAAACACATTGGTTGGTATGTGCAGGATTTGGTTGGGGGTGAGGATTTTCGTGGTCGCATGAATGCTTTACTCACATTGGATGCTCAATATCAAGCCGTTGCCGATTTTTTTGATGAGTTGGCGACGGATTACAGCCATGTGCCTTACATGAATGACCATGCCGATGCTTGAGTTGTCTGAGTTGTTTGAATTTTGAGTGTGTAGTACGAACAACGCTTTTTACACAACACCTTTTTTTACAGGGTTTTTTAAGTTTTTATTGCATGTGAATGGATTTTGAACGCAGAACCATTCGATTGTATGAAGCTTGTGCAAATGACCTTGTTTTAACTTTTCATATAAAAACAAAACCATGAATACCAGTAGTTTTCAATTGATCAATACAGAAGCATCTCACGATGAGATGGTTGACATCAGTGAGTGCATTCAACATCATTTTAATGTCTACCTTGACGCCCTTGAAGGCGCTGAAGGCGCACAACCCCATGATTTACATGACATGTTGTTGGAGGCCTGTGAAAAACCTTTGCTCGAGTTGGTGATGAAAAAAACCAATGGCAATCAAAGCCTTGCGAGCGATTGGTTGGGCATCAACCGTGCGACATTGCGTAAAAAATTATTGGCGTATGATTTAGACGCAAAAAAATAAAACCCCTTTTATTTATTCTTTTATATATCAAAACCCTTAGGAAACACCATGGTTAAAACCGCTCTTCTTTCTGTGTCTGACAAAACAGGCGTTCTTGAATTGGCACAAGCATTGCACGCGAGTGGCGTGAAATTACTTTCGACAGGGGGGACGGCAAAGCTGTTGGCTGACAATGGCCTGCCTGTGGTCGAAGTGGCCAGCCACACGGGTTTTCCTGAAATGTTGGATGGCCGTGTGAAAACCTTGCACCCAACCATTCATGGTGGTTTGTTGGCGCGTCGTGATTTGCCTGAGCACATGGCGGCGATTGCTGAGCATGGCATCGAAACCATCGACATGCTCGTCGTTAACCTGTATCCGTTCGAAGCCACTGTTGCCAAAGCCGATTGCACGCTTGAAGACGCGATTGAAAACATCGACATTGGTGGGCCTGCGATGGTGCGCAGTGCCGCGAAAAATTGGCGCGATGTGGTCGTTTTGACCGATGCGAATCAATATGCGGACGTGTTGGCCGAGTTGGCCAAGAGAGGTGAAGTGTCCACTGCAACAAAATTTAAATTGTCGGTCGCAGCGTTTAATCGCATCAGCGCGTACGATGGTGCAATCAGCAATTATTTGTCATCGATTGGCGACGACCTCGATGTGAGCCAGCGTGCAGAATATGCAGGTCAGGCCAACAGCCAATTCATCAAAGTGCAAGATTTGCGCTATGGTGAAAACTCACATCAAACCGCTGCGCTGTACCGCGATTTGTACCCAGCACCCGGTTCTTTGGTCACAGCGGTTCAACTGCAAGGCAAAGAGCTCAGCTACAACAACATCGCCGATGCGGATGCCGCATGGGAATGTGTCAAATCATTCGACGTGCCTGCATGTGTCATCATCAAACATGCGAACCCTTGTGGTGTGGCCGTGGGGGCGACCTTGGGGGAGGCGTATGACAAAGCCTTTAAAACCGATTCGACATCCGCTTTTGGCGGCATCATCGCTTTCAATGGCGTGCTTGACGGCGCCGCCGCCGCAGTGGTGGCCAAACAGTTTGTTGAGGTGTTGATTGCAACAGATTACACCGCTGAAGCTTTGGAGGTCTTTAAAGCCAAAACCAATGTGCGTGTTTTGAAAATTGACATGTCTCAAGTTAAAACATCGGGTTCAGCATGGGAGCAAGGCCGCAATGCGCAAGACATCAAACGCATTGGCTCGGGTTTGTTGATTCAAACGGCCGATAACCATGAAATGGACTTGGCGGATCTGAAAGTGGTGAGCGAAAAACAACCGACGGCTGAGCAGTTAAAAGACATGTTGTTTGCATGGAAAGTGGCGAAATATGTCAAGTCAAACGCCATTGTGTTTTGCGCGGGTGGCATGACCTTGGGCGTGGGCGCAGGTCAAATGAGCCGCCTCGACTCGGCCAAAATCGCTGCCATCAAAGCGGAAAATGCAGGTTTGACATTGCAAGGTTCAGCGGTCGCCTCGGATGCCTTTTTCCCATTCCGCGATGGTTTTGATGTGGTTGTTGACCATGGTGCAACATGCGTCATCCAACCTGGCGGTTCGATGCGTGACGATGAGGTGATTGCTGCTGCGAATGAACGTGGGGTGGTGATGGTGTTTACGGGTGTGCGTCATTTCCGTCATTGATTGACTGGGTTTTCCTTTAATTCATTTATACCGCTACACCCATAAAAAACCGCCTTCAAGGCGGTTTTTTATTGCAAATACCATTCATCGGTGGTGTCTTGAGGTAAACTCTCAGAATGAATTTAAAGGCTTTGAATGGTTTGAAGGGGGAGAAAAATAATGTGGCGCAATAATAAAAACCAACGTTTGCCTGAGCAATTGTTCAAAGTGGTCATGTGGGGCATTGCGGTGTTGTTTGCCGTATTTTTAACAGGGTTGGCGGGTTTGTTGATTGGTGATTTGCCAAAGGCCGGCAATATGCCCGACATCAGCAGTTTTGAGTCAAGTGAGCTGAAGGGTTTGCGTGAGCAACAACGAAGTGCTTTGCAAAAAAATGCAGCGATTCACCAACGTTTAGAGCAAGAAAATTTGGCTTTGAACGATGCGCAAAACCGCTATGATGAGGCCAAGCAAAGTTTTGATGCGTGGGTGCAGACCCGTAAAGCAACGGGTCAATTTGAACAAAATCCGCTCGTTTTACAGCGCACCACACAGCTTGATGGCCTGCGTGAGGCCGTCAGTCGCTCGCGCCAAACCGTTGAGCAATTGCAACATGATGTGTTGAACAATGAGCAGGCTGTTTCAACAGAACGCATGAGTGAACTTGAGCAAGAGGCGCGCGATGCGTACGACACGGCGAGCAATGCCCATGATTTAAAAGTATTTCTGTGGCGTTTGCTGTTGATCCTGCCGGCGTTGTTGCTGGCGGCGTGGTTGTTTGTGAACAAGCGCGGCAGTCGCTACTGGCCGTTCGTGTGGGGCTTCATCTTTTTTGCCTTGGTGGCGTTTTTTGTGGAGCTGGTGCCGTATTTGCCGAGCTATGGCGGTTATGTGCGCTATGTGGTGGGCTTGTTGTTGCTTGGGGTGGGCGGACACTTTGGCATCAAAAAGATGCAGGCATATATGCAACGCAAGCAGGAAGAAGAGCAATCCATGTTGCAAAGCACACAAGAGCAGCGGCGACAAGCGTTTTCATATGAGCAGGCTTTGGGGCATTTGGCCAAAGGGGTGTGCCCCAGTTGTGAACGCCCATTGAGTTCCAGTGAGCCAAATGGTTTGGCTGATTATTGTGTGCATTGTGGTTTGTGTGCGTATAAAAATTGCACGCGCTGCAACACGCGGTGCAGCACTTTTTTTAAATTTTGTTCGTCGTGCGGGAGCGCTTTACAGGCCAAGGATGAGGCACCATCGGGCGGTGTGGTGTGAGAATGAGCGGGGTGCTTTGCTCGCTGCGTGTTTGGTCATTGGAAACTTGGGCTTTTTGTGGGGCGGGCTGTGCCCGCCATTTATTTTTTATGAAATGGTTATAGATGCAATCTTTAACAATGACCCGTCTCCTCGGTATTGACCCTGGTCTGCGTTTCACAGGCTTTGGTGTGATTGACGTGCACAACCACACCATGCAGTATGTCGCCAGTGGTGTGATTAAGGTCGCGGGTGAGGCATTGCCTGAACGCTTGCGTTCTTTGATCGATGGCATTCACGAGGTGATCGGGACGTATCATCCACATGAGTCCGTGATTGAAAAGGTGTTTGTCAATGTCAATCCGCAGTCGACTTTGTTGCTCGGCCAAGCCCGTGGTGCGGCCATCAGTGCTTTGGTGCTGAAAGATTTGCCCGTGCATGAATACACCGCTTTGCAATTGAAGAAAGCCGTGGTTGGTCATGGCAAGGCAAAAAAAGAACAGGTGCAGGAGATGGTCGCGCGCTTGCTTGGCTTGCCGCGTGCACCACAGGCGGATGCGGCGGATGCGTTGGCTGCGGCGATTTGCCATGCGCAAAATCGGGTGCAGTTGGCGATGTTGGGCGAAAAAGGGGCTTTGGTCGGTTTGGGGGTGAAGGGCATGCGCATTAAAAATGGGCGCTTGGTGTCCTTATGAGTGCTTCAGTTGTTGTACCATTGTATGTGCTGGACACGAATGTCTGGCTTGATTGGCTGGTTTTTTCACATAATGCGATACCGCGCTTACAAGCGTTGCAGGCTGTGGGTGAAATTGACATCATTTACGCCGCTGAGATGTTTGAGGAGTTGGCGGATGTGTTGAGTCGGGCGCATTTTAAATTGACACCTGAGCAACAAGTGAATGCTTTGTCTCTCATGCGCGCAGTGGCGCGGGAGGTGCCTGCAAAAGTGCCGACACAGGGGGTGCGTTGCGCGGATAAAGACGATCAGGTGTTCATTGATACCGCATTGGCCTACCATGTTCAGTGCTTGCTGAGCAAAGACAATCATTTGCTGTCACTGCGCAGCCGTGCGGCCAAGTTTAATGTTCGCGTGATGACTTTGGATGCATGGCTGGCACAGTCACCATCGCTCTTGTCGTTGGACGCAAAGTAAAACCCTGTTTTTTCTGTGTTGCGTTTGTTTGAGTATAGAAATTAGAGGTTAGAGATTTTGAGTGCGGAAACTCGCACAAAATCTAGCAAAACCAAGGTTAACCAAAAAAATAACCAACAGATTAATGACCGTTTTTACCCTGTCGATTCTTGTTCAATCCATTTGAAATTTTTTATGAAACAGCTTTCTACCACCATTTTCACCACCATGAGTGCTTTGGCGCAGCAGCACGAAGCCATTAATTTGGGACAGGGCTTTCCTGATTTTGAGGCTGATCCTGCATTGTTGGATGCCGCTTATGCCGCGATGCAGACAGGGCACAATCAATATGCGCCGATGATGGGCACCGCGCAGCTGCGGTCGGCAGTCGCTGGTCTGGTCAAACAGCATTATGGCTTTGAGGCCGATGTGAATCAACACATCACCATCACCTCTGGGGCGTCGGAGGCGCTGTTTTGCGCGATCATGGCGATCACTGAGCCCGCCGATGAGTTGATTATTTTAGAGCCCGCGTATGATCTGTATCGGCCAGCAATTGTGAATGCAGGCGGTGTCCCTGTGGCTGTGAACTTGGTGTTGAATGAGGGGCAAACATTTGTCGTGGATTGGGTGGCGGTGTGTGCCGCGATCACCCCCAAAACCCGTGCCATCATTGTCAATACGCCAAACAACCCGACAGGCAATACATTCACCGAGCAGGATCTGATTGAGTTGGAGCGGCTGGCTGAGCAGCATAACTTGTGGGTCATCAGCGATGAGGTGTATGAGCACATGGTGTTTGATGGGGCTTTGCATCAGTCGGCTTTGCGTCGCCCCGCTTTGGCGGCACGGACGATTCATGTAGCCAGCTTTGGTAAAACGTTGCACGTCACAGGCTGGAAAATTGGTTATGCCATTGCACCCGTTGCGTTGACTCAAGCGATTCGTGCGGTGCATCAGTTCAATACATTTACGGTGGCCACACCGTTGCAGCTGGGCATTGCGATGTATTTGAATGAACATCCTCAGGCAACGTGGGCGTTGCCTGAGTTTTATCAGGCCAAACGTGATCGCTTTCGTGCCGGCTTGACAGGGACGGGGTTGCGTGTGCTGCCTTGCCAAGGCACGTATTTTCAATTGGTCGATTACAGTGGCTTGGCTCGATTCTCCGCGATGAGTGATGTTGAATTTGCGGTGCATTTGACCCAACACATTGGGGTGGCCGCGATTCCTTTGTCTCCTTTTTATGGTGCCCCACCTGCCGATCAAAAACTTGTGCGTTTCTGCTTCGCTAAAAAAGAAGACACATTGACCGCTGCACTCAAGGCTTTGCAGCTTGGGTTGGGTTGATGCGTGCTTGGACAGGCTTTTTTGGGGGAGGCATTGCGCTGTTGTTGAGCGCATGCAATGCCTTCTTGCCTGCGGTGTACACCCCTGTGGCTGAGCCACACGCTGAAGTGGATGTCGATTCGCCGTTGGCGCAAATGGTGTATCGGATTCAGCCCAAAGTGGTGCCCGTGGCGGATGCGTTTGAGCACGATGAGTTGGCTGTGCCCCGCAACAAGCTGAAAAAAAGGGAAGAGATGAAGCAAAAACGCCTGAGTTTGCCTGCCAGTTTAGAGGCGTTGACCGCACAAGTGGATGCACAAGCGTCGGGTATTTACCCATTGAGTGATGGTGTGGAGGCGTTTGCGGTGCGCAATGCCTTGGTTAAAAATGCCAAGCACAGTTTGGATCTGCAATATTACAGCCTGCACAAAGGCTTAAGCTCACGCTTGTTGATTCGAGAATTGGTTCGAGCGGCCGATCGTGGTGTGAAAATTCGAATTTTAATTGATGACATGGACACGCTGGGGCGCGACAAGGAGATGACCATTCTTGCCGCGCATGAAAACATTGATGTGCGTATTTTTAACCCCATTCGCCGCCTGCGTGGCACTGTGGTCTCGCGCTGGTTGATGTTTGTTGCCAACATCAACACGCAACACCGCAGGATGCACAACAAAGTCTGGTTGGCCGATGGTGTGTTGGGCATCACGGGCGGGCGGAACATTGGTGATCAATATTTTAATGCCAATGAAAGCGACAACTTCTCAGATCTGGATGTGTTGCTGGGCGGCGCGGCTGTTCAGCAAATGCAGCTGAGTTTTGATGGTTTTTGGAATTCGGCCAAATCCATCCCTGTTGAAGTGTTTGAAAAAGCACCGCAAGCCGACAATGCAAAAGACATTCAAAAAATGATTTTCAGTACCAATGCACTGACGCGCAAAGAGCGCGTGCTTCGTCACCCCTATTTGGCGGCATTGGACGAGGCGGAGCACAATGTGCTGCCCGATGTGTTGCCCAAACTGATGTGGGGGACGGTGGATTTTTACAGCGATGTGCCAGAAAAAATCTCTGAGACCCCGCCGGCCATGGGGGTGCGCATGCCTCACAACAATGTCCAATCGGGTTCTGTTGTGTTTGATGCTTTGATGCCCTATATTTCGGCCGCGCAACATGAGGTCATCATTGCCAACCCTTATTTTTTACCGGGCGACGATGTGGTGGCTTCGCTGTCGAAGCTGGTGGCGAAGGGCGTGACCGTGAAGGTGTTGACCAACTCGTTGGAGTCCAATGATGTGCCTTTGGTCAATGGTCCCTATTCACGCTATCGACTCAAACTACTGAAGGCTGGGGTTCTGTTGTATGAGCTGCGCGGGTTTCCTGATGTTGAGAAAACGCCGCAATGGCGTTTGCCTATTTTCAGTTGGAAAGGCTCTCGGACGGCTTTGCATACCAAAGCGGTGGTGATTGATGGTGTGGTGAGTTTTGTCGGTTCAATGAACCTTGACCCTCGATCCATTGTGTGGAACACCGAGGTGGGGGTGATTTCTAAACAGCCCCAGTTTGCTCAAAGTTTACGCGACATTTTAAGCAATGCCATGTCGTTGGATTACAGTTATACCGTTCGTTTGGATGAGTCGGGGCGGTTGGAGTGGCGCACCCATGGGCGCACTGCTGATGGTGATCAAGGGGGGGCAATTGATCGCAATGTCATCCGCAATACAATCGATAAAAAAACAACCGTTGGCCTTAAGTCAGCCACGGCACCACGAAAAATTGAAATTTTTCAACGTGAGCGAGGGAATTTTTGGCGGCGTTTAGAGCAGAGGGTGGGCGCATGGCTGCCTGAAACATTTTTATGAATTTTTGATGGGCTTTGCATGAGAATTTAGTGAATGGCTGAGCCGCTGGAGTGGGCGTTGCCCCTGAAAATTATCGTTTAAAAATCAACGGCATTTGGGTTTTTGCGTTATCATTATACGTTTTAGAAACGGCGCAAAAAACCGCTGATGTGCCTTGTTCAGGCGGTGCATGGTGTGGCCACATATTTTGTTTTTGAGGCAATGTTGAAGTTAAAACGGCCTTGAGAATTACGAATGATTTGTCGCTCTTTGCAATAGAGCGAAATTACATTGAAATGATGCGATTTTGGCAGATTTTTTTGCAAGTTGGCGAAATGATGTCAAAGGCGTGAGAGACCAATACAAAGGATTGTTATGTTTAATTTTTTTCGAAAATACTTTTCAAACGATTTAGCGATCGATTTGGGCACTGCAAACACCTTGATTTTTGCTAAAAATCAAGGCATCGTTCTTGATGAGCCTTCTGTCGTCGCGATTCGTCATGATGGTAAAACAGGGCGTGCACAGGTGCAGGCCGTGGGTTTAGAAGCCAAACAAATGCTCGGTAAAGTGCCAGGCAATATTGATGCCATCCGCCCGATGAAAGATGGTGTGATTGCTGATTTCAGTGTCACAGAAACCATGCTCAAGCATTTCATCCGCTCTGTGCATGAATCCAATTTGTTCAAGCCCAGCCCGCGCATCGTGATTTGCGTGCCTTGTGGCTCGACTCAAGTGGAGCGTCGTGCCATTCGTGAATCGGCTCAAAATGCAGGCGCATCTGAAGCCTTGTTGATCGAAGAACCAATGGCAGCGGCCTTGGGCGCAGGTTTGCCTGTATTTGAAGCGCGAGGCTCGATGGTGGTCGATGTCGGTGGCGGTACAACCGAGGTGGGCGTGATTTCCTTGGGTGGCATGGTGTACAAAAACAGTGTGCGCGTGGGCGGTGATAAATTTGATGAAGCGATTGTCAATTACATCCGTCGCAACTATGGCATGTTGATTGGTGAGCCCACCGCTGAATTGATTAAAAAACAAATTGGAACGGCTTTCCCTGGCGCAAACGTCATGGAAATCGAGGTCAAAGGTCGCAATTTGGCTGAAGGCGTGCCTCGCAGTTTCACCGTTAATTCCAATGAAATCTTAGAGGCCTTGTCTGAGCCGTTGAATGCGATTGTGTCGACGGTGAAAATTGCCTTGGAGCAAACACCGCCTGAGCTCAGCTCAGACATCGCGGAAACGGGCATCGTCCTTACGGGTGGTGGCGCTTTACTGAAAGACCTCGATCGCTTGTTGCAAGAAGAAACCGGTTTGCCAGTCTATGTGGCTGAGGAGGCCTTGACTTGTGTGGTGCGTGGCTCAGGCATGGCGCTCGATTACATCGAAAAACTCCCATCGTTGTTCTCGTACGAATAATTCATTGACGCACAGCAAGTCAGTCTGAGGCATAGCGCGTCATGAAAAAAGATTATCAATTGTTTCGCCGTACCACACCCACGTGGGTACGGCTGGCACTTGCCAGCAGTTTGGCCATTGTTTTGATGGCCGCTGATGGCAAAGCGCGTCGTCTTGAACCGCTTCGAAATGTGGTGGGTGCAGCTTTGGGTTTGGTGCAACAACCTTTGCATGCCGCCCAAAGTTGGGTGAACGACACCTTCAATCACGCCTATGACTTGCAGAGTCTGGCGTTGAACAACCAAAAACTCACTGCCACCAATCAAGAATTGGCCGCTCGCATCACCCAACTGACGCAATACGAGCGCGACAACGATGCTTTACGCGCGCAGTTGGATTTAAAAAATAAGCTGACCACCCCGTCCATTGCGGCACAGGTGTTGTATCAAGTGGTTGATCCTTATGCACGTAAGTTGGTTTTGAGTAAAGGCAGCAATGATGGCATCATTGCTGGTCAGCCTGTGATCACCGCTCAAGGTTTATTGGGGCAGATCACGGATGTCACACCCCTGACATCGGAGTTGACTTTGGTGCTGGACACCAAAATGACGGTTCCCGTACAGCTACAAAACGATCCCAATGTGCGTGGTTTCATTTCAGGTCACACCAATGAGGGTTTGTTGTCTTTGCGCTTTTTCAGTGCGGAAGTGCCTTTGAAAGTGGATGATGTGTTGGTGACGTCGGGTAAAGATGGTTTGTACCCAGAGCATTTGTCTGTTGGTCGGGTCAGCCAAATTGAAAGTGCGGGTGAAAATGGCCAGTCTACGATCACCGTGGTGCCAACTGCTGAAGGCATGTCAGCGCGTTATGTTCTGGTCTTGCAGGTGGTCGATGTGACCAATATGGCCAAACGCAGCAAATTACAAACAGAACAAGTTGAGCAAGACGCCATGCCAGATACACTTGGTTCACGTGCCCGTGCGCAAGCACAAGAAAAGCAACAGGCTCAAGGGAAAAAATAAAAATGCGCATTGAACAATGGTTGGGTGCAGTGAAGGCGCGTGTGGTTTGGGTCACGCTGATTGCAAGTTGGGCATTGTCATTTTTGACGGTGCGCCAAACCGTGTGGTTGGACTGGATGGGGTTTGTGCTGTTGTTTTGGACGGTTTATCAGCCTGGTCGCATTTCGCTTGTGTTGGCTTTTGTCATGGGCATTTTGATGGATGTTCAACAGACATCGATTTTGGGTGAGCACGCTTTGATGTATGTCTGGTTGGTGTATGGTATGCGCCTGTTGTCTCCTCGTTTGCAGTTTGCCTCTGTGTTCCTGCAAGCCTTGTATGGCACAACCCTGATGCTCGCCATGCAGTTGGTCCGCGCTTTTTTCCATTTGTTGGCTGGACACACTGTGGATGTGTTGCAAGTGGGTTGGGTTTTCTTGGGTACTTTGGCGTGGATGTTGCTCGCATGGATGCTGACGCGTGGCGCTCAATCCAAAACCATGGGGTCTTGGGTGGCACACTAGCTTTTGTTTTGAATATGCTTTTATTATAAAATATAACACCTCACACAGCGGCCATCGGATGTCAGGGTAATGGCGATAACATGAATTTCGATAACTCAAATAATACCTCACAGCAAGAGCTGTTTAAACGACGATTGATGGTTGCTCAATTGTTGGTTTTTGTGTGTTTCAGCGCCTTGGTGGCGCGTTTTGTTTATTTGCAAGTGGTTCGCCACGAAGCCTTTGACATCAAAGCTGAAAGCAATCGCACGTCGATGGTGCCTGTCGCGCCGGAGCGTGGTTCGATTTTCGATCGTTGGGGGGTGCCGATGGCGAGAAACTCCGAGGGGTTTTCGCTGGAGATTACGCCCGATGATTTGCCCAAATTGGATCCCAAAGAAAAAGAAGCCGATACCATCGCACGCACCATTGAGCAGATCAAGCAGTACATTGAAATCACCGATGCGGACCTGAAAAGTTTCAAAAAAATCAAAGAAGATGCACAAGCGCATGATTCCATTCCCATTCGTTTGAAAATGACGGAGCAGGAAGTGGCTCGCTTCTCTGTTGAACAATACCGTTTTAAAGGCGTTGAGATTAAAAAGCGCAGCTTCCGTGAGTATCCCAACGAAGGGATGGGGGTGCATGTGGTGGGTTATGTGGGGCGGTTGAATAAACAAGACAAAGCCCGATTGGAGGAGGAGCAGCTCAGTGACACTTATCGCGGCACCTCACAAATCGGTCGAACGGGGATTGAGCAAAGCTATGAATCCATCTTACATGGCAAGGCGGGCTATCAAATGCTGGAAGTGTATGCGGGCGGTCAAAGCTTACGCGAACTGGGCAGTGAGCCTGCAGTCAATGGCCAAAGCGTTAAATTGACCATTGATGCTTACATGCAATCGGAGATAGAAAAAGCGTATGCAGGTCGTCGTGGTGCGTTGGTGGCCATTGAGCCCTCAACGGGGCAGGTGCTCGCTTTTGTGAGCTCGCCCACTTACAACCCTAAACTGTTTCTTGATGGCATTTCTGATGAGGATTGGAAAGCACTCAATGAGTCCAAAAATAAACCCATGTTAAACCGTGCTTTGCGTGGGGGCTATCCGCCAGGTTCAACCTACAAGCCTTTTATGGCTTTGGGGGCTTTGCATTCGGGTGCACGCGACCGAAATATGGTGATGCAGGATGGCGGGATTTATGTGTTTGGCGGTCATAAATACCGCGATGCAACGGGTGGGCGCGGGCATGGTGCGGTCAATATGTTCACTTCAATTGCGGTGTCCTCTGACGTGTATTACTATGATTTGGCATACCGAATGGGTGTTGATTTGATCCACCAAGAAAGCTCGCGTTTTGGCTTTGGTCAAAAAACAGGCATTGATTTGATTGGTGAATCAGCGGGTTTATTGCCATCCAGTGAGTGGGCGATGAAACGTGAGAAAAAAGAATGGTCTCCAGGGCGCAGCATCAATCTAGGCATTGGGCAAGGTGAAAATGTTTTCACCATATTGCAATTGGCCAACGGCGTATCCACGATTGCCAATGGTGGTGTGCGCATGAAGCCTTATTTGCTTAAATCAAAAATGGACGCCGTGAGTGGTCAGGAGGTGGAAACGCAGCCGCAGGTGGCTTTGGATTTGCAAATCCCTCCAGCGGACATTGATCTGATTCGTCGAGCCATGGTGCAAGTGAATATTTCAGGTACAGGTCGCGGCATTTTTAATGATTTGCCCGGGCAAGTGGCCGGTAAAACGGGCACAGCGCAGGTGTTTACTGTGGCACAAAACTCGACCTACAAGCAAAGTGTGAAAGGCGAGTTCTCTCGGGATCACTCGTTGTACATTGCGTTTTACCCCGCGGATAATCCAAAAATTGCGGTTGCGGCGATTGTTGAAAATGGTGGGTTTGGTGCTTCAGCAGCAGCACCTGTGGTGCACCGTGCATTGCAAGCGTTTAATGAGTCACAGGCGGGTAAACGTTTCAACACCCCAACCATCATGAATCCAAATGCGGCTGTGGCGGCTTCAACGATCAAGTCGGATTCTAAGAATACAGACACAACACAGGTTAAAAAGCCATGAGATTGAGTGCTCAGCCCCAGTTGTCGGGCCTTCGTAAAGTATTTGCCCCGCTGGATGGGGTCATGATTTTTGTTTTGATATTGATCGCTGCATTGAGCGTCGTGACGATGTACAGTGCATCATCGGATATTCCTGATCGCTTTCCCGATCACATTCGAAACCTCGTCATTGGCTTTTTTGTGATGTTGACTTTTGCATACATTCCACCGCAGTGGTTGATGAAAGTGGCAGTGCCGCTCTACGCGCTGGGTGTTGTGCTGTTGATTGGGGTGGCTGTTGTTGGGCAGACCCGCTTGGGGGCAAAGCGTTGGTTGAACGTCGGCATCGTGATTCAGCCATCCGAGTTGCTGAAAATTGCGGTGCCACTGATGCTGTCGTATTATTTTCACCTCACCGGTGTGATCAGCGGCAAACGGGCATGGACTGCATTTGGTCTTGCCGCATTGCTTTTGTTGGTGCCTTTTTTGTTGATTGCCAAACAGCCCGATTTGGGCACTGCATTGCTGGTGGTGTTTGCGGGTTCTTATGTGATTTTCTTCGCAGGCCTGAGTTGGAAGGTCATTGTGGGGCTTTTGACCACAGCGGTGGTCAGCTTTCCAATCATGTGGCAATTTTTAAAACCGTATCAACGCACACGCATTGAAGTGTTGCTTAATCCAAGTTCTGATCCCCGTGGCGCAGGCTTCCACATCCTTCAAGCGGAGACTGCAATTGGCTCAGGGGGCTGGCTGGGCAAGGGTTTTGAGCAGGGCACGCAAACCCATTTGAAGTTTTTACCAGAGCGCAGTACGGACTTTTTGCTGGCGGTGTTGTCGGAGGAATTTGGCCTTATTGGAGTATTGTTATTGCTTGTGTTATACTCTGTTCTCATTTTTCGTGGCTTGTCGATTGCACATGGCGCGTCCACGAGGTTTGAACGTCTGCTGGCAGGCGCCATCACCATGATTATATTCACATATGCTTTCGTCAATATGGGGATGGTGGCAGGGATGTTGCCAGTGGTTGGAGTGCCACTGCCGTTCATGAGTTATGGCGGAACTGCGTTAATTACCTTAGGCGTAGGTTGTGGCATGTTAATGAGTGTGCGCCACCATCGAATCAGATGATGCACACTTGCGGGTAAGACGACCTCCTATAATAATAACGATCAGTCTAAAACCCCGTCTACAAGGAGTAGGACGGTATGATTCGTTTGAAAATACGAAAGCGCATTGCGCTCGCAGTCAGTGTCACAGCATTCGCAGCAGTTGGATTTACAAGTGCGGTGACCTCTGCAAAAGAAATGGTAACCCCCAATATGGTGGTTGCCGATTACCCAGTAAACGGGCCAACATCATTTGGATACAAGGCGCCAAGCGCTAAGGTGCAGAAAACCAGTTTTGCACCTACGGACGCTAGGTTACGCGCTTTACAAACAGGTGTGGCCTCGTATTACGGTCCAGGGTTTCACGGCCGACGCACGGCAAATGGCGAGACATTTAACATGAACGCCTTAACCGCTGCCCATCGAACCTTGCCGTTTGGAACCCGATTGAAGGTCACGAACCTGAACAATGGTCAAAGTGCCATTGTTCGCGTGAATGACCGCGGACCTTATGTCGGTGGTCGTGTGATTGATTTATCGGTTGCTGCAGCCAAGCAGATCGGTTCAACAAGTTCAGGTACTGCGAGAGTGAAACTGGAAGTGGTTGAGCAGTAAGCAAGGTTGTGCACATGGATCCATGCACATCATCAAACGCCGCCCTTAGGGGCGGCGTTTTTTATGGGGCGTGGCATTAAATGGGATCGGCTTTGGAAATAAAAGGGCTTGTGTGCCTTACCCCAGTTGGAGCGCTTGCATGCTTTCAAAGTTACAAGGGCAATGGTTGATCGGGTCGATGAACGCAATTTTTTTTGCCAATAATTGCAAGGGGTGGTGGTAATCGTCGGCCTGTTTGGGTTGGCTCAATGGGTAAAAGGCATCGTTGATGATCGGCATGCCGAGGCTGGACATGTGCACACGAAGCTGGTGTTTTTTGCCCGTTAAGGGCTCCAATTGATACAAACTCAATGTATCGTTTGATTTCATTAAACTGATGCGTGTTTCACTGTTGGCTTCACCTTCAACCTCACGCATGATGAAAAATTGGTTGGCCTCCACCAGACGGCTGCGATAAACCAATGGAAAAATCAGGTTTGGTTGTGTTTTGGCAATGGCGTGGTAGGTTTTATGAACGACCCGTTCGGCAAATAATTGTTGATAGACGCCACGTGTCGCGCTGTTTTTTGAAAATAAGATCACCCCTGCTGTGTCACGATCCAGTCGATGGATGGGAGACAATGTGGGGTTGTTGAATCTCTGACGCAATCGGGTGAGCAGTGTTTCTTTCAGGTACATGCCCGATGGGGTGACAGGTAAAAAATGTGGTTTATCGACCACCAACAGGTGCTCTGTTTCGTGCAGCACGGTTTCAAAAAAAGGTATTTTCTCCTCATCGGCGATTTCACGGTAGTAATACAGACACATGCCCGCCTGATAATGTCTGTTTGAAGCCATTCGCTCCTTGTTTGATGAAATGACTTCACCTTTGTCTAAGCGGTTGCGCCAAACGCTGGCGGACACATTAGGAAAACGTTCTAATAAAAAGTCCATGAGGGTGAGCCATGGGCCTGTAGGCAGCCAAACCACGCTTGGATTGATGCCGTCTCTTGGAGGCAAAGGAGGAGCCAGAAAATCATTCATGTTTTCAGTGTACGGATTATTTCTTCGATGGGCAAGCGATGCATTGAAACATGATCGTTGAAATTGAATGATCTTCACTTATTTGGCGTGTGTCCGGTGCGTATTTGCACCATCTCGACTTGGAAATTCCGTTAAAATGACATGGGAGTTGTACATTCAAAAAAAGTAACTGCTTTTTTTGTGAGAGAGAAGATGATTGGTATTTTATTGGTGACGCATACACCCTTGTCCGCTGCTTTTTTAGCTGCGGCCACCCATGTGTATAAGAAAGCACCTGACCATGTTCGTGCGCTGGATGTGATTGCCGACCAAGACCCATATGAGGTCAATGAATTGGTCGCGCAAGCACTGCTGGAGTTGGATGATGGCGATGGTGTATTGATTTTGACGGATATTTGTGGGGCAACCCCAGCCAATTGTGCACAGCGCATGGCCAATTTAAGTTCAAACACCCGTTTGATTTATGGTTTGAATGTGCCCATGTTGCTGCGCGCATTGAATTATCGTCATTTGCCTTTGGTGCAAGTGGTTGAAAAAGCTGTAGACGGTGGTAAAAATGGGGTGGCGAGTTACGCAGATGAAACCTCAATGTCAACTTGTGCGCAATGATGCCTTTGGGTGCATTGCGGCTGTTAGGGAATGAAAAGAAGGAGGCTGTGCTCGGTCATTCATGACTTGAGTGACATCGGCCTTCAGACGGAAAGCCACAAAGCGGTTTTCACTGTTTTTGATAAAGGATTGTATGATTCAAGAAGAAACAACCATTGTGAATAAACTGGGTTTGCATGCACGTGCTTCGGGTGTGTTGACCCAAACAGCAACCAAATTTAAAAGTGAAATTTGGATCACACGGAATGGCCGTCGCGTCAATGCCAAATCAATCATGGGTGTGATGATGCTGGCAGCAGGTAAAGGCTCGGTGGTGACGATTGAAACCGATGGCGAAGATGAAACCCCTGCAATGGAAGCTGTGCTTGCCTTAATTGCCAATAAGTTTGGTGAAGGGGAGTAACTCGTGACGTTCAGCATTCATGGGATTGGTGTCAGTGAAAAAATTGCGATCGGTAAAGCGCATTTGCTCGCTCACGTCAGTTTGGAGGCGCCCCATTATTTGATCGCTTCTGACCGCATTGATGCTGAAATAAAACGCTTTGAAGCAGCGGTTCGTGATGTGCAAGAAGAATTCGTTTTACTGCAAGAAGGCTTGGATGACGATGCACCATATGAAATGAGTGCCATGCTGCAAGTGCACGCCATGATCGCTCAAGACAACATGCTGATTGAAAACCCGAAAACCCTCATGCGTGACAAACGCTACAATGCAGAATGGGCATTGTCAGCGCAAGTGAATGAGTTGGTGGAGCAGTTCGAGGCTTTTGAAGACCCTTATTTGCGTGAACGCAAACAAGATGTCATGCAGGTGGGCACGCGCATCATGCGATCCATTCGAGAGCACGCGGGTTTGGTCATTGAAAACAATGTTCGGCCTCAAGCCTTTGACGATGACATGATTTTGGTGGCGCACGACATCACGCCTGCGGACATGTTGCAATTCAAAGACCGCGCCTTGGCTGGGTTTATCACCGATCTGGGCGGGACGACCAGCCATACAGCGATTGTTGCCCGTGGTTTGGGTGTACCCGCTGTTGTGGCCACAGGTCAAGCCCGAGACCTCATTCGAGAAAATGAATGGGTCATCATTGATGGTGCCAATGGCGTGGTGTTGGTGAACCCTGATGAGTTGTTGCTGAATTATTACCGAGGCTTACAGGTTGAACAGCACATCCATCAAACCAGTTTGGGCAATCTGGTGTACCAGCGTGCCGAGACTTTGGATGGCAGCGAAATCAAGTTGATGGCCAACATTGAGTTGCCCAGTGATGTGCAGGCCGTGCAGCAGGTCGGTGCTGATGGTGTGGGTTTGTTCCGCAGCGAGTTTTTGTTTCTGAATCGCTTGCACTTGCCCGAAGAGGAAGAGCAATTCGTTGCTTACAAAACCGTTGTGGCTGCATTGGTGGGGCAGCCTGTGACCATTCGAACGCTTGACATTGGCGCGGATAAAAACTTGGCCACTGATGATTACGTCACCCCACTGAATCCAGCCCTTGGATTGCGTGCCGTGCGTTACAGTTTGGCGCATCCTGACATGTTTTTAACGCAGTTGCGGGCGATTCTGCGTGCCTCGGCATACGGCAAAATTAAAATTTTGCTGCCCATGATCAGTAGTTTTGAACAACTGCAACAGGCGCTCAATTTGTATTATAAAGCGCGCGAGCAGTTGACTGAAAAAAACATCCCTTTTGACCGCAGCATTCAGGTGGGCATCATGGTTGAGATTCCATCGGCTGTGATTATTTTGCCCGTACTGTTGCCTTTGATCGATTTTGTGTCCATCGGCACCAACGATTTGACGCAATACACCTTGGCGGTTGACCGTGGTGATGCTGAGGTCACTCACTTATATGAAGAAACGCATCCCGCAGTATTGCGCTTGATTTTCAATACCATTGACTTGTGTCGCCGCGCGAAAAAGGGCGTTTCAGTGTGTGGCGAGATGGCTGGCGATGCCAAGCTGACGCGCTTGCTGCTTGGCTTTGGTCTGCGTGAATTTTCGATGCAGCCTGCACAGATTCTGAGTGTCAAAGAGCGTGTGCTCAAAGCCTCTTCTAAAAAAAGCAGAAAAATCGCTGAAGATGTGTTGCTTCAATATGAACAAGCCAAGATTCGACAGCGGATCAAAGACTTGAACCAAAAACCGCATTGAGGGAAAAAGACAGAAATCAACCCACTGTTTCCGTGATCGATGTGTTGTGTCGGCAGGTGTTGATGAAATGTATGTCGATTGACATCCAAAAGTGAAATGCGACATGTGTTTTTAAATGCCAAGCCACTTGAAACTTGAACACTCGTTGAACAAATGGGCTATCCAACCGCTTTCGATTCACACATGAAGCACGGCCTCGAATCACTTTACACCACATGCTTGCCGTGTGAAACCCAATCCACCACTTCAATCTAACGATTGAATTTAAATGTTTAATAAACCATGACTGAAAAAAATACCGCAACACACACAGAACACCACGCTGAGACTGTATCCAATTTCATCCGTCAAAAAATTGAAGCCGATGCGGCGCAACACAAATATGACCGTGCAGGCTTGCCGCCGATCATCACCCGCTTTCCACCAGAACCGAATGGTTATTTACACATCGGTCATGCAAAAAGCATTTGCATTAATTTTGGCCTCGCGCAAACTTATGGGGGGCGCTGCAACCTGCGTTTCGATGACACCAACCCTGAAAAAGAATCAACGGAGTATGTTGACTCAATTAAAAGCACCGTGAAATGGTTGGGATTTGATTGGGCGGATGCGACGGGTGAACATTTGCACTATGCATCCGATTACTTTGAGCAACTGTATGTTTTTGCAGAAAAACTCATCGAAGCCGGTCACGCCTACATTGACAGTCAAGATGCGGACACCATTCGTGCTCAGCGCGGTCAATTGCATGAAGCGGGGCAAAACTCGCCTCATCGTGATCGCCCAACGGCCGAGTCTCTGGATCTTTTCCGTCGCATGAAAGCAGGTGAGTTTAAAGAGGGCGAGCATGTCTTGCGTGCCAAAATCGACATGGCCTCATCATTCATCGCCATGCGCGACCCCGTGATTTATCGCATTCGTTTCGTGCATCACCACCGCACGGGTGATGCGTGGTGCATTTACCCATTGTACGATTTCACCCACTGCATCTCCGATGCAATTGAGCAAGTCACTCATTCGCTGTGCACACTGGAATTTGAAAACAATCGCCCTTTGTACAATTGGGTGCTGGCGCGGTTGGTCGAAGTGGGCGCACTTGAGCAACCACTGCCTGAGCAAACCGAATTCGCTCGCCTCAATTTGACCTACGCCATCACCAGTAAGCGCAAATTGCTGCAATTGGTCGAAGAGAACTTGGTCGATGGTTGGGATGATCCGCGCATGATGACCCTCGTCGGCATTCGCCGTCGTGGCTTCACGCCCGAATCGATCCGCCTGTTCTGTGAACGCATCGGTGTATCAAAAGCCGACTCATGGATTGACATGAGCGTATTGGAACAAGCGGTGCGTGATGATTTGGACGAAAAAGCCCCGCGTGCGGTCGCGGTGCTCAAGCCATTGAAACTGATCTTGGACAATTATCCCGTTGACCATGCTGAACCGTGCAAAGCCCCTGTTCACCCGCACCATCCAGATATGGGCGAGCGTCATTTTGAGCTGACTCGCGAGTTGTGGATTGAGCAAGATGATTTCATGGCTGAGCCTGTCAAGGGGTTTTTCCGCTTGTTTGCTGGCAACAAAGTGCGGCTGCGTTACGGTTTCGTCATCGAGTGCACTGGATTTGACACCGATGAACATGGCAACGTCACGGCCGTTCACGCCAATTACTTTGCCGACAGCAAAAGCGGTACTGAAGGCTCAAACAACTACAAAGTCAAAGGCAATATTCACTGGTTGTCCGATGTTTCTGCAGTCCCTGCTGAGATCCGAGTGTACGATCGTTTGTTCAACGACGCGCACCCCGATGCCGGTGGCAAAGACTTCTTGCAAGCCCTCAATCCCGATTCCAAACACATCACGCAAGGCATGGTGGAGCAAAGCATTGCCAATGCCGCGGCTGAAACGCATTTTCAATTTGAACGTCACGGCTATTTTGTGACCGATAAAGTTGATTCGAAAGCTGCTGGATTGGTGTTTAATCGGATTGTCGGGTTGAAGGACACGTGGCAAAAACGCTGATGAAATGGGCTCGCGCAGTCCAGCGGGATTGCGTAGACCCCACAGATGAGCGTGATTGTGCCAAAGTGTATTGTGAATGAAAGGATAAAACCCGCTCAGTTGTGCTGGTTGAAATTGTGTTGATTGAAATTGGCTTGATTGAAGGTGATTGTTTGACCTCACACAAACCAGTGCAGGAGGCTGTAGGTGTTATTTAGGGTCGTGAATGGTCACACTCGGTAGGCAGGTGAACTGTTTACCTTTTGATGAGGTTTTTGATCACCTGTAGTGGCTTTGGACGCGATCGTGACACATGTGTTCTGAAGGAGGAGAGGTTAAATGAAATTATTGTGGACTAAAATCATGCTGTGCATGGTGTGCGCCTGTTCATCTCTGGCCTTTGCAAATGATGGGGTTCGACATGGCCCAATCGAGCTGAAAAAAGAAACAAAAAACCAGCGTGTCAAAGGGGCGATTAAAGGGTATCAATTTGTTGATTATGCCCTTTCAGCCAAGGCTGGGCAGCGTTTAAACATCCGCTTACAGACCACAAATGCATCGGCCTATTTTAATGTCCTGCCTCCCAACAGTGAAACGGCTGTGTTTGTCGGTTCAACCTCAGGTGATCAGGCCAAGCTCACTTTGGCAGAGGGTGGTGTTTACACGATTCGCGTTTACCTAATGCGCAGTGCGGCACGGCGAAATGAGATGGCACGGTATGGTTTGGCTGTGAAACAGATGCGTGATTCATCGCTGGTGTCATCACAAGATGAAACATCATTTGACCAGATGTTGAGTTTACAAGGGATTCGTTTTCATGTGAGCGTTACACATCAGGGGACCGTCAACACTTTGCGCATTGTGCCGTCGGGTTTGAAATTGGATAATTCACCTGTTGTTAAGACCATTGATGGCACTGTGACTGGAGCCGAGGTGGCGGATTTGAATGTGGATGGCTCGCCCGAATTGTATGTGTATGTGACTTCTGCGGGCAGTGGTTCATATGGCTCGGTGGTGGCTTATGCGGCCAATCACCGTCAATCATTGAGTGAAATTTATCTTCCGCCTGTGACAGACAATAAAAAATGGGCGCAAGGTTATGCGGGCCATGATGAGTTTTCTGTCGTTGAAAACACACTTGTGCAACGTTTTCCAGTTTATAAAGACACGGACACCCATACCAAAGCCTCAGGTGGCATGCGCCAGCTCCAGTACAAACTCAAATCTGGTGAAGCCGTTTGGCAGCTTAGGCTTGATCGCGTTGAGACATATGAAATGCAAATGGCACATTAAACAGTACAAAAACGCAAGTGGTGCAAAAGTGAAAAAACTGCTGCGTCTTGCTTGTTGTCCTGCTCAAACAGCCACTTGAAGCACATGCATGCTTTGACAAGCTCAGCGCAAGAAACCGAGGTTGATTGAGCGGGTTTTGTTTTGCGATTAAGTTTTTTAATCTGATTAACCTTATTAACCCATTGATTGAACGACATGAGAACTGACATCCAGCATGGCATCCAACGTTTACTCGACACGCAACAACGCCAAATCCTTGGCATCGTCGGCGCACCAGGGGCTGGAAAATCGACGCTGGTTGCGCACATTGTTGAGCATTTTGGCTCACAGGTGGTGGTCTTGCCGATGGATGGTTTTCATCTGGCGGATGCAGAGTTGCGTCGCTTGGGGCGCGACCAGCGCAAGGGGGCGCCGGATACCTTTGATGCGGCCGGTTTTGTGTCGTTGTTGTCACGTGTGCGCGATCAGACGGATGACGTGATTTATGCGCCTGAGTTTGACCGCAGTTTAGAGGCGGCGATTGCGGGCAGCATTGCGATTTCACCTGAAACGCCTCTGGTCATTGCTGAGGGCAATTATTTGTTATTGCAAACAGGCGCGTGGCGGCATGTGCGTCCTTTGCTGGATGCTTCTTGGTATGTCGATGTGGATGAGGCGTTGCGCGTGCCTCGTCTGATTGAGCGTCATGTGAAATTTGGGCGTACACCAGAAGCGGCGCGGGCGTGGGTGATGGCGAGTGATGAACCCAATGCGCGTTTGATTGAGCAATGCAAGCCATTGGCGGATTGGTTGGTGCCTTGGGCGTGATGCCTTTTGCGATGGTTTTGCTTTCAGGGTGTTTCGTCTTCAACCTTACATGAGGGTGATGACATGCGAAAGTTCTTTGTGCCCGCCCCCATGCCCTTGCGGAGATGTGTTTGGGCTCATTTTTTGTACGCATGCCTTAGCATGTCCTATGCATGTCTTCTCACGGCAGCGCGTGAGAGCGAGCAAACTCGGTCATGAACCGTTTATTTATTCCTCATTTGATCCCTCATTGATTTCTTTATGGAGGCATGGGTCGGATCAATGCCTCTAAGGCGGCGATTGGAGCAAGCCCTGCGTCGCCTTGATGAATTCACACTTAAAATTTTACCTATGAAAACACCGCATCACTTGGTTGAAAAATACAATGTCGCAGGCCCACGTTACACGAGTTACCCGACGGTGCCATATTGGCAGGAGGCTGATTTTAATACGGCGGTTTATTTAAAAAATGCCATTGACACCTTTAAAACCAGCAATGCCAATCAAGGGGTGAGTTTGTACATTCACCTGCCCTATTGTGAAAGCCTGTGCACTTTTTGTGCATGCAATCGGCGCATCACGCGCAAGCATTCGGTTGAGGCGCGGTATATTGCTGCGTTGTTGAAAGAGTGGCGCATGTATGTCGACCTGTTGGCGCAGCATTCAAGCGAGCCGCCGCGCATTCGAGAAATTCATTTGGGCGGTGGAACGCCGACATTTTTCAGTCCAGAACATTTGACAGCGCTGATCAATGGTTTGTTCGAGCATGCCGAGCGTGCTGAGGGGCATGAATTTAGTTTTGAAGGGCACCCAAACAACACGACCCGCGAACACCTGCAAGCCTTGTACGACTTGGGTTTTCGGCGGGTGAGTTTCGGTGTGCAGGATTATGATGCCAAGGTGCAAACGGCCATTCATCGGATTCAACCATTTGAACAGGTGCAGCGTGTGCATGACATGGCGCGTGAGATCGGTTACACCTCGATCAGCCATGACCTTGTTTTTGGTTTGCCACACCAAACCATCGCTTCTGTTGAGGCCACAATTCGCAAGACGGCTGAGTTGACTCCTGATCGCTTGGCATTTTACAGTTATGCACATGTGCCGTGGATCAAAGGCAATGGCCAGCGCGGGTTTGATGAAGCCGATTTACCGAGCGGTTCTGTGAAGCGTGCTTTGTATGAACTGGGCAAGGATCTGTTCGATGACATGGGTTATGTGGAAGTGGGCATGGATCATTTTGCCCGCACGACGGACAGTTTATGCATTGCCATGCGTGAAGCGAGGCTGCATCGCAACTTCATGGGGTATACCGAAACCAATACGCAGCTGATGATTGGCCTTGGGGTGTCGTCGATTTCGGATGCGTGGTCGGGCTTTGCTCAAAATGAAAAAGATTTGGACGATTATCTGGCGCGTATTGAGGCGGATGAATGGCCGATTCAACGCGGTCACCTACTGACCGAGGAAGACCTCGTTGTGCGTCAGCACATCTTGAACATTATGTGCCGTATGCACACCGATTGGTCCGATGAGGCGATGCGCATTGCTGAGTTGCCTGAGGTCATTGCGCGACTTGAGGAAATGCGTGTCGATGGCTTGTTGGTTTTAACCGACAACAGCCTCACCGTGCTTGAGTCAGGACGACCATTTATTCGTAATATTGCAATGGCTTTTGATGTGCGGTTGTGGGCGAAGCAGCCTGAGACGCGCTTGTTTTCGATGATGATTTGACGATGATGGTTGAGATGGTAGGGTTGAGATGAATGGATCCAATATTTGCAGGTTGTGTAATCAAGAGGAGGATCTATGTACGGCATGATATTACTGCTTCATGTTTTGGGGGCGATGGTTTGGACGGGCGGGCATTTGGTGCTCACCTTGACGGTGTTGCCACGGGCATTAAAGGAAAAATCCGTTGAGCAGCTGTCACGCTTTGAGTCGGGGTATGAGCGCATTGGCATGCCCGCGTTGTTACTTCAGGTGTTGACCGGTGTGTGGTTGGCGCATCACATGTTGCCCGATGTCGGTCAGTGGTTGGCGTTCAATAACCCTGTGGCTCGGTTGATTGCGGTCAAGTTGTTGTTGCTCACCATCATGGCCGCTTTTGCAGTTCATGCGAGGTTTCGTGTCATTCCCACATTGTCGGCCAACAATTTAACAGTCATGGCTTGGCACATTGTTCCTGTGACGCTGATTTCTGTTCTGTTTGCTGTTATTGGGGTGTCGTTTAGGACGGGCTGGTTTTACTGAGTTTCATCGCTCGCCGCAACTGTTGTGCTGAGTTAAAACCCACCCGATAGGCGAGCTCTTCTTGGCTGTGCCGCCGTTCTGAGTTCAATTGTTGCGCGAGACCGACTCGGATTTTACGCAGGTATTCATGTGGCAATATCCCAGCCTCTTGCTTGAACAATCGTGTCAAATGTCGGGGGCTAACGCAGGCCACGTCGGCCATGTCATTTTTATGCCACGGGTGTGTGGGGTTGGCGAGCATGGCGGTTTGCACGCGATGCACCACAGGGTGAATGTGGTTGCGGTGTTGCAGCAATGGTGATGGTTCTGGATCAAGGCTGGCTCGGCGTTGATAGACCACCATGTGTTGCGCGACGCTGGCAGCACAGTGGGCATTTGTGGTTTTTTCGATGTAGCGTAAAGTCACATCCAGCCCAGCGGTCACGCCTGCACTGGTCATGATGTGTCCATCTTCGACGTACATGTGGTTCATTTCCACCACTGCGGTGGGTTCGATGCGACGCAGGTCGTCATAATGGGCATGGTGCGTGGTGCAGCGCTTGTGTTTAAGTAAACCCGCCATTGCCGCTAAAATGCTGCCCGCACAAATACAAATCAAGGGCTGCTTGATGGGCAATGTGCGCAACCACGCGGCCGTGACTGAGGTGGATGTTGCATCCTCGTTCCAATCTCCCGCCGTTCCAGGCACGATGACCACGGCATCAATTGGCAGCTGGGGTGGTAATGGTTGTATGTTCATCAACGCAAGTCCAATGGACGTGTTGATTTGAGGTGTCGTGCCAATAAAATGCAATTTGAATTGCACATCATCTTGAAATCGATTACTGTACAGCAACGCATCTGCACTGATGGCCAAATCGGTGAGCAGGGTGTTGGGTAAAATCACAAAGTAAATGGGTATGGTGCGCATGGTCTTTAATTGTTCAGGAAATGTTCAGGACAAGATGGGTGGCATTTAATTTATTCAAATGAAATCAATGCCATGTGGCATAGAACAGTTGAAAAAGAGGGGAATTAAATGGACATTCAACAACACGATGATGGTAAAAAAGGTCGTTTTTTTGTTCAAGTCGATCAGCAAGATGTGGCTGAAATGACTTATGTTTGGTTGGCCGATGAAAAAATCATCATCGACCACACGGCGGTGGATGCATCGCTCAAAGGCCAAGGCGTTGGTCGCCAAATGGTTGAGCGAGCGGTTGCCTTTGCTCGTGAGAAGGGCATCAAAATCATTCCTTTGTGCCCTTTCGCCAAAAGTGTCTTTGATAAAACCGAGGCTTTTCATGATGTGTTGTGAAATGGGTTTTGAAAGGTTTCATCTGTTGAAGTCAACTTTCGAGGTCAACTTTCGAGGTCAAGTATGGACAAGAATAACACCGTAAAAAAATACAGCAACGGCGAAATCACCATTGTCTGGCAAAATGGTTTGTGCCAGCATGCAGGTGTGTGCGTGAAAACATTGCCTGCTGTGTACAATCCAAAAGAAAAGCCGTGGATTAAAATTGAAAATGCCACGACGGCTGAACTGATTGCCCAAGTGAAGCGTTGTCCAACGGGGGCTTTGTCCTATATCGATGGGTCTAAAGTCGATTGAGGCGTAGGTCCCAATTCCAATCAGTAGGGTGATGCATGGGGTGAGTCTGATGGCAGCCCCATGATCGCCCCGTTTGTTGATATCACCTCTGCTCTGGTGGTAGGCCAGAGATTTTTGTCACGAGCTCCGCATAAGCGCTCATGTTCACTGGGCGAAACTTAACCGTTGTGCTGGCAGGGTTCAATGTGAGGCAATTGCCATTGTGCCAGTCATTGACTGGTCGTATGGGGCGAGGCACAAAACCGCCGCCACAGTTTGGGCACACATTGGCTTGTAAAATGGTCTCGACACAATGGGCGCAAAACGTACATTCGTAACTGCATATGCGTGCATCAACGGCGTTCGGCGGTAACGCAACGTGACAATGTTCGCAGTTTGGCCTGAGTTCTAACATGACTTTTCCTTCAATATTTAAAACATCAATACCGCTGCTGTGCGCAGTGGGGCGTTATTGTTTTTGCAATCGTTCCAGCACATGGTGACCCAATACGTTGAACAACAACCCCGCCATGACCACCACGATGCCAATCAATTGCCACATCATCAAGCGTTCATCGAGCAAGACAAAGCCTGCGGTCAGGCCAATGGGCGGCACCATGAGGGTGATCGGTGCAATCCATGAAGCAGGATAACGCGCAAGCAAGCCGCCCCACAACACATACCCCACAATCGTCGCAAGGTAGGCAATGTAGGCGATGGCGGCAACATCCGACCAAGTGAGCTGTGTGGCGATGCGTGCAAACACATCCAATCCTTCAAACCACAATGCACTGATTGTGAAAAAAGGCAAGACCATCAGCGCACCCCAGACCACGAGATTGAGCAAGGGCACAGGGCTGGAGCGGGCGATGTGTTTGTTCACGACATTGCCCAGCGCCCACGAAGCACCTGCACACACGGTTAATGTAAAACCAATCCATGACACCTCGGCTTGGTTGGGGGTGCGTTTGGCCAATGAGTAGCTCGCCAAACAGACCAGCCCGACTGCTGAAATGAGCATGCCGATGATTTGATGTGGTTTAACCGACTCTTTAAAAAAATAAGCCGAAAAGATCAGTGTGAACGGTGCAGCGACCTGTAGCACCAATGACGCCAAACCCGCAGGCATGCCCAATCGCATGCCCATAAATAAAAACGCAAACTGACCAAAGCTGATGCACAATGCGTAAGCGAACAGCCAACGCCAAGGTAAACGCGGACGTGCCATGAAAAAAACAGCGGGTAAGGTGACGGCTGCAAAGCGCAACGCGCCGAGCGCGAATGGCGGGATGTGTTGCAAACCGATTTTGATGGCCACAAAATTCATCCCCCAGATCAACACAATCAGCAGTGCACGCCCCATGTCCAGTGCCGTCATGCGAGCCCCTCTTGCTGTAAAACAGCCAATGCAGCAAGCACGCTGCTCACCGTATGAATGTGTGCAAATCGCCCCGCCAAGACCAATTCAGAGCGGCGTTTGATCGCCGCGGCCTCAAAGCACTCGCCGCTGGCCGCATGCTGCATGGCAAAAGTATGGGTCGCTTCGGTGACGTAATCCACTTTAAAGCCCAAGTCAGATGCATGGCGAGTGGTTGTTTCGCAGCATTGCTCGGTGCGAATGCCAGAGATGACCAAATGGTTGATGCCGCGTTGGCGCAGCCACACATCCAAGCCCGTTCCCACAAACGCACTGTGGCGGGTTTTGTAAAAAATTGCACTGGGGTTGACTTGCAGGCCATCAAGTGTGTGCACAAAACCGCTGTCCAATTGAAACTCCTCATCGTCATCATGATGAACAATCTGTATGACAGGCAAGCCAAGTCGATGCATGCCATCAATTAACGTTTGCTGTGCGTGCATGTACGCGGTCGCCTCGCTGTCGACCCAAGACGTGCGTTGAGCAAATGATTGTTGTGCATCGATGACCAATAACGCTGTATTCATGATTCCCCCAGTGGTTGATTTGATGACACAGTATGGATGTTTATATGGCTCATAAACAGAGGTAAACGAGACAATTGACATTCAAAAAAGGACATCAAAAATTAAGCTGGATGGTCTGCGTGAAATGAATTAAATCGGGGTGGACTGCTTTTTAATTGTCGCATGAAAAAGATGTGAGCAGCACAAAACACTTTTCATTTTGCTTGGATTGATAGCTTTTTATAATCGGACTGATTGATCTCTTTCACTGGACTTTTGGGTGGGAGGGGACTACATTGAAAGGGCTGAACGACCGTTGAGCACCGATTTTTTCATTCAAGGAGAACATCATGGCTGCGTTAAAAGGTTCTAAAACAGAACAATCACTGAAGGATGCATTTGCAGGTGAGTCACAGGCGAATCGTCGTTATTTGTATTTTGCAAACAAAGCAGATATTGAGGGTCAAAACGATGTGGCGGCTTTATTTCGCTCAACCGCGGAAGGCGAAACGGGTCATGCGCACGGGCATCTGGAATTTTTAGAGCAATCGGGTGATCCAGCGACAGGGATGCCGATTGGTGCGACACGTGATAATTTGGCTTCTGCGGTGGCAGGCGAAACCCATGAATACACCGACATGTACCCAGGTATGGCAAAGACCGCACGTGAAGAAGGTTTTGATGAAATTGCCGATTGGTTTGAGACATTGGCCAAGGCTGAACGCAGCCATGCCAACCGCTATCAAAAAGCCTTGAATGAGTTAGTGGACTGAGTTTTGCTTTGGGTCAAGCCACACGCCATGGGGTGTGCGTGTGGTTCGTCCACACCTGCTTGTGTGATTGAACACGAGGGTGTTCATTCGGGCAAGGTCGTGCCCAATGCGGGTGGTTTGGATGGGGCTCATGACTGGTCATCCCACCACCCATTTGTGATCGATTGATTTTAACCGCCCACGGAGGTTGTCATGACTCGAGAAGGTTCACTTGAAGCACCCACGCGGCATCCATTGGATTGGCAAAACCCTGAGTTTTATAATGAGTCCGCTTGCTTGACTGAGATGGAACGCATTTTTGATATTTGTCACGGTTGTCGCCGCTGTGTCAGTTTGTGTGGTGCTTTTCCAACCTTGTTTGATTTGGTGGATGAAAGCCAAACGATGGAAGTTGATGGGGTCGACAAAAAGGATTATTGGAAGGTGGTTGATCAGTGCTATATGTGCGATCTGTGTTACATGACCAAATGCCCGTATGTGCCCCCCCATCCATTTAACCTTGATTTCCCGCACACCATGCTGCGTGCAAAAGCGATTCAATTCAAAGCAGGCGAGGTGTCTAAAGCCAGTCAATTGCTTGCTTCGACGGATATGCATGGCATGTTTGCAGGCATTCCTGTGGTTGTGCAAACCATCAATGCCATTAACCACACTCAGGTGGCGCGCCAAGTGATGGAGAAAACCTTGGGGGTTGATCAAGATGCATGGCTGCCTGATTTTGCGACGACGAAGTTCCGCAGCAGGGCAGCCAAGTCGCCCGATATTGAAGTCAAAGATGGTGAGCATGCACCTGGCAAAGTGGCCATTTTTGCCACATGCTTTGTCAATTATAACGAACCTGCGATTGGTCATGATTTGCTCAAAATTCTTACACACAATGACATCGCTTACGAATTGGTTGATCAAGAACGGTGTTGTGGCATGCCAAAGTTGGAGCTTGGTGATCTTGAAGCGGTCAATGCCAGTAAGGAGATCAATATTCCTGTGTTGGCACGTTATGCGCGTGCGGGCTACGCCATCCTTTCGCCCGTTCCCAGTTGCACCTTGATGTTCAAGCAAGAAATTCCTTTGATGTACCCCGACGATGCGGATGTTCAGTTGGTCAAGGAGGCCATGTACGACCCATTTGAATACTTGATGTTGCGAAAGCGTGACGGATTGCTGAAAACCGAATTCCCTCAGCCACTGGGCAATGTTAGCTATCAAATTCCATGCCATGGACGGGTGCAAAAAATCGGTAAAAAAACCGAAGAAATGCTCAAGATGATACCTGAAACCACAATCAATACAATCGAGCGCTGCTCAGGGCACGCAGGCACGTATGGGGTGAAAAAAGCACACCACCAAGATGCATTGAAAATTGGTAGGCCCGTGTTTAAAGCGATGGCCAGCATGAAAGATGGTACGAAGCCAGACTACATCAGTTCCGATTGTCCGCTCGGCGGACACCACATTGCGCAAGGTTTTGAGGTCAATCAACTTGGAGAGCCGCAGTTGGCGCATCCGATTTCATTGGTGCGCATGGCATATGGTTTGGACGCACCGAAAAAATAATATTGCCTCAAACGCAAGCCCATGTGGCGTTTCACACTCATCGTTTCATCTTTTTGGAGACCATCATGCAGATGACAGGACACATTGACACCGACTCCCTGATGTCGCTTGAAGCGTACAGCGCATGGCGTAAAGTGCATCAAGCTGACATCATCACCCACCGCCGCATGCGTTCGGTGCCGTTGGGTGGGCATTTAAATATTCAGTTTGAAAGCGAAATGACGGTGCGCTATCAAATTCAGGAAATGCTGCGCATCGAAAAAATATTCGAGAAAGAGGACATTCAAAGTGAAATTGAAACCTATGCCCCATTGATGCCAACGGGACGCAACTGGAAAGCCACGGTGTTATTGGAATACCCCAATGTGGATGAGCGTCGAGCCGCTTTGGCTCAATTGATCGGCATCGAAGACCATTTGTATGTTCAAGCGGGTGATCTCGAGCGGGTCTATGCGATTGCCGATGAGGATTTGGATCGTGAAAATGAGGACAAAACCTCAGCCGTTCATTTTTGCCGCTGGGAGTTGACGGAGGCCATGTGTGCCGCGTTGATGGCTGGTGTGTCGTTGACCGTGGGCTGTGATCACCCACATTACACCGAGCAGGCCGTGGTGACAGGTGATGCTCGCGCGAGTTTGTTGGCGGATTTGTAGGCGATCGCACAATAAAATACGTGATCACGCAGTTAAATAAGCGAAACCAAGGTTGCCTCTTTGCAAATGCATCCAGTGTGAATCAATCGACACAACATGGATACAAAAGACGCATAAAAAAGCCATGTTCAAGTTGACATGGCTTTTTTATTTTTAAACCGCGGGAGAAGGGGGCTGCAACGGTGTATTTAAGATGCGCAAAAAAGCGATTTCACCTTCTTTTAACAGCTCGACCAACAGCCCAAAAATGGCATTCTGCACTTCAGGGCTCATTTGGCTGCCCAAATTCATGCTGGCATGTTTGATCGAGGTGTCGGCAATGCTGGACAGCGACACATGCGAATGATGGCTTAAAAAACGATAGCTCTCATACACCTCGGCATAACCCCAGTCCGCCAACATGCGCTTCAGGCTCACACGCTTCACACCCAATGATTTGTAATGCTCAATGTCTGCATGCAATTGGCTTAAGTCGGCTTTTTGATGGGAATTGTCTTCCAGTCGGTGCAGCGTTTCTTCCAAATCCATCAACGTCAGGGCGTGGTAATGCTTTACGGTGTCCTTTGACAGAAAACCCAATTGTGCAATCGCCTCCAATAAGCTGCGTCCCAGCGTCAGAATGGCCGAATGAAACTGGGTGGGGTAAATGCTCAGCACGGCACCCGCGGTCTCGGTGGCGCGCACATACAAGCCCACAGAGAGGGTATGCGCGGGATGCTTGTCGACGAAGGGGGAGTGAACAAGGCTTTTTGGAGGGAGGTTTTATTGAGATTGCAGGTTGATGACATTG